>Ga0181557_1000293_pt1 | contig 66852 bp, 55 predicted proteins | sample 011ome_23_FD_148632 | JGI IMG/M metagenome (GOLD analysis project Ga0181557, IMG submission 148632) | Coastal salt marsh microbial communities from the Groves Creek Marsh, Skidaway Island, Georgia - 011506CT metaG (spades assembly) | ecosystem: Environmental > Aquatic > Marine > Intertidal zone... | reverse complement strand
TGGCGACATCGCTGGGCCAAGGGCGAAATCCTATCCGACTGGTGCCGCAAACCCAATTTAAGAATGACCTGTATCCTTGGTTTGAGCCAAGAACCGCACCAACCAATGCCAGTGATTTGGCCCAGTTGTTTGCCGAAGCCGGCGTCAAAGAACAGATTGAGCGCACCAATATCCGTTATTTAGCGTGGATTGAGGGCGATACCGTGACGATCGATAAGGGCGGCTCCTTGAGCTGTGCCGTGAGCACGTTCGGCGGTGGTTGTTTTGGCATGAGTTATTGGGAGCAGGATGCGTCTTACGAAGCATCGATTTGGGATTTGAAAAATCTGAGCGCGTCCGGACAGATCAGCGCTGATGCCAATGGCACCAGTTATTTAGCAGGATTGGTTTTGCCGATCCCCATTTTGGCAAGACCCGGTAATGCTGCATGCAAAGGGCTGGCTGAGCAGTTACGGACGTTCGTGACTGGAGGATGAAGGCTAAGTGGCATCAGGGTCGCTAAGATTGGGGTCGGCGTCTAAGAGGCCGTCTTGGGGCGCCGGCGCGGTGGAAACTGCGGATTCTGATTCGGCGTTAAAGGACTCGGAGACAAAAGTAACCCGTCTAGAGAGGTCATACGGTTGGGCGAGGCCCTCTTTAAGCGCAGGACGGTAGCGGCTTGACGCAACAAGCGCTCTGGCAAGTCGTGCCTCGTCCGTCGGTACATTTCTGTCGACAATACGCAGCCGACGGGGTTGGCCGTATTCTGAAACAGTAAAGCTTACATCGACAAACAACTCGGGGAGGTCACCCTCCGGCAAGGTTTTAGGCTTATAGTCTGTGATCAGCGGGAAATAGGTCTTAGGCGAGAGCATGAGCGGTGGGGATACTGCCGATGCTGCAGTTGCTGGGTCGGCCTGCTCAAGGTTGTCGTTAAAAATGTCGGTAGTGATGGCCCAAGCCTGCCGATATGCCTCAAGCGCTCCGCGGTTACCCGTTAGAATGTAACTGTCGGCAAGGTCTAGCCAAGTTTCGGCAAGGACGTGTTCAGCCGGATCAGGCTGATTTTGGATGATAGCAAGGGTGCGCTCGAGGGATGCATCTTGAAAACGGCTGTGGCCCCCTCGCCAGAAATGGATTTCTGCTTTCGTTTTAAGTACAGGGATGAGCTCCATAACGTCTTTGCCCAGTCGTTGCTCGATACTAGTGATGACTTCTTGGATCAGCGTGAGTGCCTCACTGAAAAGTCGCTGCCGATTGGCGCGTGCCATCTCGTCGGCAAGGGGCGATATCGTGCTACCTCGGCGACCCAAATAAATTGCCACGCCGCGCTTAACTTCATCAAGTTGAGGACTGTCATTAACGAGTCTCCGCTGGGCAATTTGCAGCACGTGACGTTGCGCCGTATCGGCTTCTTCATAGCGTTCAGTGCTAAGGTAGGTGCGGGTTAGCCAGTTCAAGTTAGCCGTCTGTCCTGAGGTGAAAAGGCCATCTTGACGATGATGAATGTGTTGGCTTCGCCGGAAATAGTTTTCGGCGACTTCAAAATTTTCCTGGAGGAAGGCGTTGATCCCTAGGGCAGAGATAATTCGAGTAAGTTCGGGATCGTATTGGCGATGCTGCGCCTGAAGTTGGTTGAGCGCTAACTCTAAATCGGTTTGACCTGCCGTGAGGTCGCCAGCATAGGTGCTAAACATACCCACGTTAGCCAGCTGCATAGCGGAACCAATAGGATCATCCTCTAATCTGCTCTTGAGACTTTGACGCAGATCTTCAGCTAGGGTCCGGGCTTGAGGTTTAGTCAGATTGGTATCGCCAGATTGAGGGTCGAGATCGATCTCATCTTCCCAAAGCAGGTTGTCTGGTTCGTCGTAAAGATGATTCAAGATGAGTAGTTCTACACCTGAGGCTTGCAATGAAAACCCCACGAAGCCAACGACGAGACAATAATATATCCAACGTTTCATAAAAGGCGCGGCTCCTCATCCACAGCACGGTCACTGGCTTGCTGATGGGTGGCATCATCAGCATTTAGCAGTAGTTCATTGTTGAAGGTCTGGGTAAGTAAGAAGTCGCTTTGGGTTACGAAGGTGCCATCTTCCATGGCAGGAATAAAGCGCGCGGCCAGCAAAGTATCTCTCATGAGCTTTCGAATCTGTCTCGGCTGATCGTTTAAAAACCGAATATTCCGAGCCCGGCCCTCTTCGCTGACATCAAAACTCATATCGATCTTTAGAGTTTCTAACCGATCAAGGCGACTGTACCTTGCTGGCAATACCAGTTTGAGGCGCTCAAGGTTGTAGCGGAAAGGTGAGCCTATTATGCGTTCAAAAGGCTGAGTTCGCTTGTGAAACTCAGCGCCGTTAGGTCCTTGTATCGGTAGAAAACGATCGTTGAGAGCAACACTAAACTCGATGAGCTCGTTGTCGGGTATTTCGTTATCGAGGGCGAAACCGCTGCCATAGCGCCTGAGTCTTAGATCGCTTTCGAGCTTGGTTCGTTCCATCCGATCTCGATCTGACGACTTAAAAGCGTGAAGCCCAGGCAGTAGTTGAGCCTGAGCAGTTTGGGATGGATGAATAGTCTGTATGGCTGGCAAAGCGTCATCGAGCTGCCGTTCAAGAATCAAAATGGCAGCCACCGTTTGGCTCAGCTCGGCCATCTGATCCACGGTTGCCGTGGTTAATTGTGCCTGCCTTAAGACTTCTAGCGCCTCGTTGCTATTGCAACAGATAGGGCTGTAAAGCGACATTTGTAGTTCAAGCAGCGCCCATGAGACATCGAAGGCCTGACCATTCGGCTGCGCGGCATTTACTGTTTTGATCAGACCTCGACCGGCGCGCCACTGACCTGAACGTAAATACCAGTCTGCCAGTAGCGCATCTGCTTCCGTGCTGCCGCCTGAATCTTGATTGCGGCTTCGAATGAAGTGGTTGAACTCTGCTAGCTGATTAGCCTTTGAGTAGTTTTCTCTAGCGACTTGATTGGCTGCTAGGCGGTCAACAATGGTAATTTGCCGAGGCGTAACAACGCCAAATTCGCGGTGCAGCAACGACTGGGCTTCGAGTAGCTGTGACTCTTGCGCAGGCCAATCTTCGTTGGCTTGCGCAATGCTCGCCTCGCTAAGCAGCTGTTCAACAGCTAAAGTGGCGCGCTGGTTGCGTTCGCTGTTGCTGGCTAAATCCTTCGCCAGCGAAGTCTCTACAAGTGCAATACTTATCAGTACAAGCGCATTACTTATCAGTGCGCTGCAACCCATCAAGCAGCGTATAGATTGTCTGAGTAGATGAACCAAAGCTTTCGCTGGTCGATAGCACTGGGGCGTCTTCACGAGGATGATCCAAAAGCCAATAGTTAAGGTCAGTCTAGGATTAAACGTTAATCGAGTGCAATTCGTTCAGTTGATTTTCAGGTTAGGGGCTGAATAATGATCGCTATGAAATGTTCGAATACAGTAATTTCAGTAAATAGTGTGTGTCTTCCTGAATTGCGCCGCTTAGATCTACGCAAGCCTCAAAGACGCCGCTGTCAGATCGCTGCATTGGCCTTGCTCAGCGTGCTTTGGCTACCAACGGTAGTCTGGGGCCTGTCTCTCGAGAAAGAGATTGAAAAAGGTCGGGAAGAGCACCAGAAAATAGTCGCGCAATTTGGTATCTATCGTGATGAACGTTTGCAAGCCTACGTGGAAAAGGTCGGTCAACGGCTCGCTGAATACAGTAGCCGTCCAGAACTTGAATATCGATTCACATTACTCAACGATGACATGATTAATGCGTTTGCCCTGCCAGGCGGTTATGTCTACATAACCCGCGGCATGCTGTTGCACCTGGGTTCGGAAGCGGAGCTTGCGGCGGTCTTGGGGCATGAAATCGCACACATTACCGAAAAGCACGGGATAAAGCGGGAATCGAGAAACAAGGTTCAAAATGCGCTCTCTATGGGCGCTGCGATGCTGACTGGACAGCGAGGCGTTGCAGAGTTGGGACAGCTATTGGGTGGTGTTTTGATTACTGGCTACAGTCGTGAGTTTGAGTTGGAGGCTGACGAGGTAGGCGCCGCATATATGGCCCAGGCGGGTTATTCCCCAAAGGCAATGCTAAAAACCATCGACATTCTAAAAAATAAGGACCGAGTCGAGATTAAGCAAGCGAAAGCCGAGCAGCGCCCAGCTCGGGTTTATCATGGCTTTTTGTCTTCGCATCCAGACAATGACACGCGTTATCGAGAGGCAGTCATCGCTTCAGATGCGTTATTGAACGATTTTGATGCGTTTATTCGGACGGATGAGTTTTTACAGCAGCTCAATGGATTAAGTTTCGGGCCTAGTCGACAAACCGGTATTGTCAGAGGCAAGCGCTTTTATCACGCTAAGTTAGGCCTCACTCTCGCGCTACCACCGGGTTGGCGCCAAAATCAGGTGCCGCGAGGGGTTCAGTTTGTATCTCAGACCGGGGAGGCGGCCTTCGAGCTCAGTACAAGTCGAGTCAAGCGCGACGTGACCCCAGAAGCTTTCGCTAAATCGGTGTTAGGCTACCAAATTCGGGAAGGACGCAGTCTGACGATCGATGGCATGCCTGCGTACATCGCTATCGCAGATCGTGCCCAATCGATGTTTGGCGTCAGGCCAGTGCGATTAATTGTGGCGATTGATCGGCGGCGCGGGATTGCGTTCGTGGGTCAGGGGTCTGGGCAGTTTGATCTAAAAAAGATTGCTGACGATGCTGATTTTATTCGAATTGGATTTAGCATCGCTAAAATGAGCAAAGCAGACTTTGCCAAAGCACGCCCGCTCAAAGTCCAAATTGTTCGCGCCGAGCGCGATACCACGATGGCGGGTCTAGCGGAGTTGTCGGATTTGACGAATTACGCTGAAGATCAATTGCGGGTAATCAATGGGCTCTACCCTAATGGTGAACCAGAACCAGGACAGCTGATTAAGATTATAGATTAATGAAAAAGCTTTAACAGCGCCTCATGCGAAGCCAGCTGCTGCTGTTCATTGATGCCTCGAATTCGGCCGCGTGCAATTAGGTAGTTCATCCCTAACTTTTCTTGGTATCGTCCCAGCACTTCGACGACATGCTGGGCGCTGCCAACAACAAAGGCCGGCTCATCATGGCTGTTGGCCTCGGCGCGACCTCGCATCTCCTCGGTGAGATTTTGCTTGACCTTTTCCGCGAGACTTAAGCTTTCGGTCACAAACACGGTACGCATAACAGGTACAACCTTAGGCTCAGGCTGAGCTGAATCGGCTAATGCCGCACGATAACGCGTCAGGTTGCTTTGAAGGGCTTCAAAAGATTCCATGGGCGATGCTAAGTAGGGACAGCCAAATGCCGCTGCTTGTTTAAGGGCAAGAGGACCAAAAGCCGCGATCCAAAGTCGGGGGCTCGGTGATTGAAAGGGCATTGGGGATAATCGTGCGTTACTGTCTTCTGAAAGGGGTTGGCCTTCCCAGGCGGCTAACATCGTTGAGAGCGATTGTTTGAAGAGCGTTCTTTTGAGCTTTGGATCGATGGCAAACACTTTAAACAAATCATCGCTAAAGCCGCGCCCAAGGCCAAGGATCAGTCTGCCTTCCGCGAGCTGATCTAAGGTGGCCACCTCCTCGGCGACGGCAACTGGATGCCTGATCGGCAATACTAAAGATGTGGTGCCTAGATCGATAGATTGGGTTCTGCTGGCTGCCGCTGCTAGTAATATGAGCGGTGCGCTGAGCGCTGCCGAACCAAAAAAATGATTCTCAGGTAACCAAAATCCAGAAAACCCCATGCTCTCGGCAGTCGCCGCTTGATTAGGTATGGATCGTAGGGCTTGTGGGCTGCTGAGATCCCAAGCGGTGACGGCAAGTTCCACTAGATTATGCTCTCATTAGGGCTTGCCTCGACTCTACCCTGCGGCTCGCATGAAAACCACCACCCGCTGTGTCAGAATGGCAGTTTTTGAGCAGAGGGAAAACCATGAATCCAAAAACGCCTGTCCTCGTTGGGGTGAGTCAAATTTTAGAGCGAACTTTCGATCCTGAATCGCCTCGCGAACCAATAGATTTGATGCTCGCAGCGGCCCGAGCGGCGGTGGCAGACACGGGTTCTGATACGCTTTTGGCCTCTATTGATAGCGTCCGGGTCGTGCGAGGCATCTGGCGATACAAGCAGCCGGCTGGCTATATTGCTGAAACTTTAGGATTGGGTGTCGTTGAGAAGGTAGGCACACCCTTTGGCGGTAACTCAGTGCAAGCGCTGGTTAACCAAACTGCATTAGATATTCTAAGTGGCGATGTTCAATCAGTTTTGATCGTGGGCGCTGAAGTTGGCAACACCCTAGCGAAACTTCGAAAGAGGGGGGAAACCCTGACCTACCGAGAAACCTCTGGCGACTACGATAAAATGCTCGACGAAGAAGTGCCGATGTCCTGTGATGCTGAAAAGGCACGAGGGGTAACCGCTCCGATCCAAATGTATCCGATTTTTGAGAATGCGTTGCGATATGCCCGGGGTGAGTCAATCGCAGCGCATAAGGCGCGCATTGCTAAGCTTTGGAGCGGCTTCAGTGAGGTTGCTGCCGATAATCCGAATGCTTGGATTCAAAAGCGCGTCTCTGCTGAAGAAATCAGCGAGGCCTCAAGCCAGAATCGTATGGTCAGTTTCCCTTACCCAAAACTAATGAACTCAAATAACGCGGTCGATATGGGCGCAGCGTTGATTATGACCTCAGTGGGCCATGCAAAGGCCTCGGGTATTCCAGAGGACAAATGGGTGTATCCCTGGGCGGGTAGTAGTGCCCATGACACCTACGCGGTTTCGCACCGGGACAACTTGCATTCGTCACCGGCTATTCGTTTCGCGGGTAACAAAGCACTCGAGTTGGCGGGCGTCAGCGTGAGTGATTTGGCTCGTGTTGATGTCTATAGCTGTTTTCCCTCGGCGGTTCAGGTTGCGGTCCAAGAGCTCGGGCTAGACGATACCGCGCCGTTAACCATTACCGGTGGCTTGACCTTTGGCGGTGGGCCGTTAAATAACTATGTGATGCACAGCATTGCGCGGATGGTCGAGTTGTCGCGTCAGCACCCAGAAGATGTGGGCCTGATCACGGCTAACGGTGGCTACCTGACCAAGCATGCTTTTGGCGTTTATAGCGCCAAAGCGCCAACCCAAGACTTTAGAGCTGAGGATGTGCAGGCCGCCGTGGATGCCGAGCCTAGTCGGTCAGTTTTGGAAGAATATGAGGGCGGCGCCACAGTTGAGTCTTACACAGTGATGTACGAATCTGATCAGCCAAAGATCGGTCATTTAGTTTGTTTGACGCCTAAAGGGGAGCGAGTTTGGGCGAACATAGACGACCCGCACGCCATGCAGGCAATGACAGAGTCAGAAACCTGTGGTTTGAAGGTAGAGGTCGATGCTTCCGGTATGGCACGGTTTGTCTAGTATGAACCCTTATCTTGCTCGGATGGGATATGGTCCAGATGATCGGGTCCTGATTTTGCACATTGATGATATGGGTTTTTGTCACGCCGCTAATCGGGCGAGCGTGGCATGTCTAAGCGACGGCTCGGCGACCTGCGCATCGATATTGGTCAATGGTCCGTGGTTCAGAGAAGCCGTTAGCATTGCTCGGGATCATCCGGATTTTGATTTGGGCGTTCATTTAACCTTGACGGCGGAGTATCCCAGCTATCGTTGGCCGGCCTTGAGTTCAAGAGACCCAGAGACCGGGTTGTTAGATGATCAAGGCTACCTGTGGGCAACCCGTGAGGACGCGATTCGCCATGTCTCGGTTGAGGCGGCAGCGGGAGAAATGCGGGCTCAAATAGAGACAGCGTTAGAAGCCGGTATTGACGTAACGCACATCGATACTCACATGGGCTCTGTAGTGCATCCTAAGTTTCTCGCGTCATATTTAGGATTGGCTAAAGAGTTCGGGGTGCCTGCTTTCTTACCGAGGATTACCCGCGAACGGTTAGTCGACCTGGGTGAAGGGCCTATGGCTGAGGCTTTTACCGAGGCGTTGTCGTTGGTAGAAGCGGATAAAGTTCCGACCCTAGACGAGATATTGATCGAAACGTTGGTGCCGATGGCAGATAAGCGAACTTTTTATCGGGAGATGATTCAAGGGGTTGGCCCGGGTCTGACCCATCTTTTGTTTCACCCCGCAGTTGATGGTGAAGAGTTATCAGCGATTGCTGATACACACCAGTCTCGGCACGCGGATTATGAAGCGTTTAAGACCAAAGACCTTGCAGACTTAGCCGTCGCAGAGGGAATCCACTTGATTGGTTATCGAGCGTTAAAGTCGTACTTGTCCTGAGGGTGGCAGATTGGGAGAGACGACGGTGAGTCCGGAGTTGGTGGAGACCAAGCTAGCCTGGTCAGAACAAACGCTATCCTTGGCCGAAGTTTGCCAGCGTCTGAGCCACTGGGATGAAAACACCTTACTGCCTAACCCGCATTTAGAGCCGCCGGTCTCAATTGAGAAACGAGGTCGTGCAGGGCGAGCCTCGGTCAGTATCATACTCGCTGAAAGACCCTCGCTTTCGGTGATTGTCACTCGAAGGAGTCAAAACATTCGCTTTGCCGGTCAGATTTGCTTTCCCGGCGGGCGTCACAATCCTGAGGATAGTTCCTTGATGGCAACGGCTCTTCGAGAAACCTACGAAGAAATCGGGCTAGAGAGGGAGGCTTTAAGTTATCTAGGCTGTCTGGGGACCTACTACACCCAAACAGGCTATATTTTATCGCCCCAAGTATTTTTGGCTGCCCCTGATGTAAGCTTAAAAGCCGACCCATCAGAGGTCGCAGAAATCTATTGGCTGCCGCTAGCGGAGCTTCAGCGGAAACACCACTATCGTTTGCTCAGACGCAGTGACCGCCAGGCGAATTTTCAGTTTGTTGGGGCAGGCGTTCAGATCGGTGGGCCGACCGTCTCTCTGATCATGCATTTACTGAGGTGTATCAGCCCTTAAAGCTCAGGCGTGATCGCAATCGGTCTCTCGACAAATTTTGAAGTTCCGCAGGTGAGCAATCGCAAGGATCAGGCCGGCGAGGATTGTCAGTAAGCGTTCGGCCATCGGATCAAAGTAGGTGTGGCCAGAAAGACCCGTGGCAATCAAAATCCCTAAGCCTAAAACACCGAGAACGACGATAGTTTTGTCTTTGTGTTGCCAGCAACCGATGCTCAGCGCGACTAGGCTAATTGGGACGATGAACCATAGCAAAATCGCATGGAAACTGTGCTCATCCAGCATCCCAATTTGGGTCATTGGCGCAAGGGTTAACAAAATCGGTAGGGCAAGGCAGTGCAGTAAACAGGTCGCGGACAAGAAAACGCCGAGCCGATCGAGCTGTGGACTGAGTTGACTGAAAGTGATTCGTTTCATAAGCGCGGTTTTATACCATAAAAATGTCGGATAACAAGGGCGGCGATCGATTAAACTTTTTTTCGCACCGCCGAGTCAGCCTAAGCATCCAGAATATGGTAGCCGAAGCCCCGTCAGCTGGTTGCTGCTTTAACGTCGACGGGGATCCCAGTCATAAACGATTGGTTGCTAAAAGGTTCAAAACTATCAGGACCTGAGGGTAACAATTCGTTCGCATTTACGCCGGGGTAGGTCGCAGCCGTGCGAAGCGCAGAGTTTTGATGACCCCAACCATGGGTTAGTGCCACCACGCCTTGCCGCAAAGTCGGGTCAAAAGCGATACGAGTCGTAACCTGCCCAAATTCGTTGAACACAGAAATCCTAGCGCCATCGGTGAGTTGCCTCTTTTCAGCATCGCTAGGGTGGATGTAGAGTGGATTGTCCTGTTGTTGAGGCCGCTTTAAGCTTTCCACGTTGTGAAACCAGCTATTCAGCATGTAGTTGGTGCGGCGACTGATGAGTTTGAGTTGATCGTTTGATTCTGCTGTCATCGCTTTAAAGAGCGCCAAAGAACGGGTTCGGGCCTCAGCCATGCTATCCGGACAACAATCAATCAGAGCAGACTCGGTCTGAATCACGGATTCGAAAAAAGCCTCTGGTTTGGCGGATTCCAATACTTTCACGGGCACAGCTGCGGCGCTTAGCGCGTCAATACTGGTGTCAGAAGCGCCAAGCATGTGGTTTAAGCGGGCGAAAGGATCAGGTAAGTCTTCATCGCTCAGCGGTCGCTGCTGATAGGCAAACTCCAGCTCGGTGAGGATTTGCCATTCTGGCTTTCGTTCAAAAGCAGGGGGTACCAACGCCTCAGTATATTGCACAAAGGGCTCGTGCTGCAGTCCGAGTCCAGCTAAATTGATGTCTGCCCGTTCGAGCATGTCAGTCGCAGGTAGCACGATGTCAGCATAAGCGCTGGTCGCATTGGGATAGATGTCGATGACCACCAAAAACTCTAACGCCTCAAAGGCTGAGCGAAGTCGCTGACTATTGCCCATGGACAGCAATGGGTTGCCTGATATGACAACCAAGCCGCGGATGGGGTCTGGATCATCCAAGATCATATCGGCGAGCAGATTACCGGGTAGCTGACCCCGGATGGTTCGCACCTGTCCAAAGGCTGTCTCCTGATAATGAGGGCTCTGGCCTCGGGTAGCGCCTGCCTTTGCGGCTGGGTAAAACCCTTTGGCATAGCGGTTGCCTCCGGGTCGGCCCAGATTACCCGTGATAAAACTAAGCATATATAAGAGCCAATAAGCGGTGGCGCCCTGACGCCCCATGTTGACGCCCGTGGACATGTAGACAGAGGCCCGGTCCACCGAAGCAAAATCCTTTGCCAGATCTCGAATGACCGTTGCTTCAATACCCACCGTTTCGGCAACCTGCTCTGCTGGAAATTGGGCCACATAGGCCCTAAGTGCCTCGACGTTGGCGCCACTGTTTTGAAGCACTTCGTGGTCTACCAAATCCTTGGCGAAGCAGTGCTCGATGAGTGCGGCCAAAAGATAAACGTCAGTATCCGGTTTGATTTGAACCAACTCGCCAAGGCCTTTGACGGATTCGGTCTCCCTGGGGTCCACGAATACCAGCCGAGCACCGCGTTTTTTAGCTGCTCTGAGCTGACCAATGGGGTCGGCAATTGAGACAAAGCTCATATGCGAGACCCGTGGATTAGCGCCTAGAATCAATAACAAATCCGACTCATTGATATCGGGAATAGGATGGATCGTGCTTGAGCCAAACATCGCCTCAGAGGCCGCGAATTTGTTGGCGCAGTCCTGGGTGCCTGAGCCAAAATTTCGCCTGCAGCCAATGGCTCTGACAAATGAGCCAATGGCAGGTCCAGCGGTTGAGTTAAAGGCAAGTGGATTGCCGGTATACACCGCGATCGATTGGTCGCCATGCAGCGCTTGTAATGCTCGAATCTGGTTGCCGACAGCTTGTGTGGCATCAGACCAAGAGACCCGAGAGAACGAACCATCGACCTTTGCCAAAGGCCACTTTAGCCGATCAGGATCTTTATGAATATCCAGCACCGCGAGTCCTTTGTGGCAGGCAAAGCCTTGGGTTACGGGATGATCTTTGTCGGGTTTTAAGCTTTGAATTTCCTCGTTTTCGATAGAGGCCACAAGGCCGCAGCTAGGTTCGCAAACGCGACAAAAGGTTTTTTTGTTCATAACGGCAGAGTCCTGGGTAAGGCGATGCGACTTGGTTTCCCTGAGTAAAGCCTTTAGCATCGAGGATTTCAAGATCTTGGAGACATTGATGTTTAATCATGAAACGGTGGTTGTCACCGGTGCCGCCGGCGGATTAGGACGAGCAGTAACGCATTACTTCCTGAGGGGTGGCGCCAAGGTGGTTGCCATCGACTATTCAGAGACTTTGCTGGAAGAGGCCTTCCCCAAGGCTGATAGTCGTTGTCAGCCCATCGCATGTGATCTTACGGATCGATCGGATTGCCTAAGCCTGACCAGCAGGCTCTTGGACAATGACGGGCAGGTATCTGTTCTGTGTAATATCGCTGGCGGATTTCAAATGGGTGAGGCCGTCTACGATATTCAAGATGCTGCTTGGGATTTCTTGTTTAATCTAAATACTAAGTCTGTCATCTATATGACTCAAAAATTAGTGCCAGCAATGGTTGCCCGTGGTCGGGGTAAGGTGATTAACGTTGGCGCAGCTGCTGCAATCCAAGGGCAAGCGTATATGGGCGCTTATTTGGCTTCGAAGTCGGCAACGATTAGGCTGACCGAAAGTCTCTCCGAGGAGGTCAAGGCATCAGGGGTGAATGTCAATTGTGTTATGCCCGGTGTCATTGACACCCCTAGGAATCGTTCGGATATGCCAGATGCAGATTTTTCGACTTGGGTGCCACCTGAAAAGCTCGCTGAGGTGATTGGGTTTTTAGCTTCGGATGCCGCCAGTGCAATTCATGGGGCGTCGGTTCCGGTCAGAGGCTTAAGTTAAGTGTCGGAAATTAAGTCTTGGTCCAAGGTTGGTCGGAAAACCCTCGTTGATCTAAAAATATTATCGGTCGCTGAAGTCAGCGCCGTATCGCCAAAAACCGGGCAAACACATCCTTTTTACGTGTTCGAGAGTGTTGACTGGGTGAACGTTTTACCGATCACTGTCGATCAGCAAGTAGTATTTGTACGCCAGTATCGGCATGGCAGTGCGGCAATATCTTTAGAAATACCGGGTGGTATGGTGGATCCGGGAGAATTACCCGCAGTGGCCGCTGCTAGGGAATGTCTAGAGGAATCTGGCTTTGAGGCTAATGACCTGAAGTCGCTTGGGGTTCTGAATCCCAATCCTGCAATTTTTAATAATCGGTTGCACACCTTCGTTGCTGAGAACGTCAAACCGATTCGCGCAATCCAGAATACGGCCACCGAGGAAACGGAAGTCGTCTTGGTACCAGTCGCTGAGTTGAGTGCTCGTCTGCTATCAGGAGAGATCGATCACGCGTTGGTTGCTGCGACTTTGTGGCGTTACTTGCATCAGCGTGCGCTGGCTTAAAGGACAAGTCGGGTCGCGATGGGTAAAGCGCGATTGATGAGTTTCGCTCTAGCGCTAAAGAAACGAACGGCATCGATTGCGGGATATCGAGACTCCTCCCAAGTGGAGAAGTCTTGATACCAGGTAATCAGTACTGCCGTTTCCTCAGTCTCGGCGTTGGTCTGCCGAAAAAGCGCTTTAACCTCAGTGGCAAAATCGGTTTCAAAGGTTTCCCACGCTAATCCGGATAATCGAACCACCTCGTCGACATGGTCGCCCGGAAGGGTCCAGAATCTGAACACGTAGACGCCGTCTTGAGTAAATGGCTGATGATGTTGTGGTCTTAAGGTGGCGCTCAGGTCGTGTTGTGCGACGACCTCAAAATTCTCGGGAAGCTTGATTCGATTGCCCGTAGAGAGCACTAGGACGAAAAAATCGGTATTCGGCAAGCCAAGTAGCCCCTTGAACAACCCGATCAGCGTTCCGTCAAAGTCAGAGAGTGCGGTTTGCAATGACGCAACGGGCTCGGCATTGGACACGTTGCGAACTTGGTAGAGATGGTATTGTCGCAAAAGGACTTTCCTTGGCATCAAGCTTGATGCGAGGGGTTAATTACTCACAAGCTCAATTTGTAGTTGCTCGAGATCGTTCGCCGTAATTAATTGCTGAATGTCTGACACATAAGCCTCGCCGCGGCTCGAGTAAGCGACAAGACCTTCCGCCAGCAGCACGCCGCGTAGAGGCGCATCGAGATCGCGCAAGGTCTGGCGTAAATCTCTTAGAGGCAAATAAGCCCGATGGGTATTGATATTGAGCAGGTAGGCTTCGATGTTTTCAAACACGGTATCAAAAGCTTTGACTTCGTGATTTCGTCCAGCGTCTCGATGAAGCGGACGCAACCCACAGCCCTTTTGATAGCACCACATGCCAAAATAATTATTCGCGTCCATAGCAAAGCGAGAGGTGCCCCAACCACTTTCGTTCGCCGCTTGGGCTAGCACTAAAGAGATTGGTAAAATATCGACCCTTGCCAGCAAGGCTTGTAGTCGCTCAAGGCTGATAGAGGTCCCTTCGGCATTAAGCTTATATCTTCGCGACAGTTTATTGACCAATTGAGCTTGCGCTGGAGTCGGCAGATTACCGGCGATCAGGCTATCTTCAAGTAACAACAATTGTGCTCGATCCCGCACAATGCGCTCGTTGGCAGCGTGTACTTGTGGCGTGAGATATCCGAAGAACGCGGCCTTCTTTTTAGCAACGTCCACCATTTCTTTGAAAGCGGGTTTGGGCCCGACCTGGGGGATTGCCAAGTCTTCGAGAGGATGTTGCCAGGCAGTGTTGGCGAGCACAGATGAAGGCAATAGAATCAGCCAAAGGCAGAGTAGTCCACGCATGTTGAGTGGTCCTTTTGAGGTTGAGCGAGGGATATTATTCATTATTTCTTCATTTTCAAGTCATTTTTAATCATTTTTTCCGGCGACACCAGCCAATTTTCGGTAATATTGAGTGGTCGAAATGGTCGGTAGCAGTAGCCGGTTAGCTTTAGAAGCGATCAATGGGACCTGTTTATGGCGCAGCGTCAAAAAATTTTAGTGCTCTATCTAGCAACCTCGGCGTTAGATACCGCGGTGATCGGCTGGGCGCAGTACGATGGCTTGGGAGGCACTTCGATGACCGGAGATGAGCGTAGTCCGCCCTACAAGACTGGGGTTGCGGCCCTGGAGGATGGTTGGCGCTTATTTCAGGCATCGCCCTTGTTACCCCATCCACCGGGAATAGAGTTCCAAACGAGCTATCTAAAGTATGAATTCTGGTTCGAACAGTGGATAACCTTGCCAGACCCAGAAACTGTTGGCACCGCAGGCGGCGCGTCCAGGCGTCCTGAGGCTGAGATGACGAGTTCATGAAGCTAACATCGGCTCAGATGGCCGAGTTCGTCGCGGCAGGCGTTCTAGGTTTTGAAGGTTTGGTGCCCGATGCCTTGAACCGACGGTTTATCGACGAGGCTGAGCAGGTGCTGACCCCAAAACCCGCTTCAATAACGGAGGCCTATCGCTTGCTATTGCCCAGCGAAGTCCTTCCTAAGGTCTCGCCGGGCGTATCTTTTGGGGCTGCTTTCAGGGACGGCCATATCCTGAAAGAAATATTTAGTCTTCCGAAGGTGGCGGGACTCATTGATAGTTTGGTCGGCCCAGATGCTCGTTTCGATCACCACTTCTTACACTTAACGCTAGGTCAGGGTATCGGTGATCCCCGGACAGTTCGCGCCCAGCACAATCACCAAGATTCGACGATAGATCCTCGGCAAGCTTTCGATATTCAACTTTTTTACTTTCCTCAGGCCGTGACTTTTGAGATGGGTGGGACTAGGTACATCCCAGGTTCGCACCTGCGCGTTGTCAGTGAGGCAGCAATCGCCCGCTACCAGAATCTTCTGGGTCAACGACAGATAGTCTGTCCGGCAGGCAGCATCTATTGCTTTCATATGGGTGTCTGGCACGGGGCTGGGGCAAACCGATCGGCTGACCAGCGCTTATTATACAAAATACGCCTGGCGCCAAATGGTCCTCAGGTCAGGCTATGGAACGATGAGGACCTCTCTCTTGAGTCCGATGCAAGCCGACCAATTTTTTGGAGCGATAATCTCCGACAAGACCCGGTTGCCGAGCGTCTTATGCGCCTTGAGCCTTGGTACGAGGCGGATACTGGCCGGCTAGAACTCATCAATAGAATAAAGCTCTGGCGTTATTTGACGGGATCTCCTCAAGCGGATATCGATTATTGGATGACCCGGATTGAAAATGAGCAAGCGTAACCTTTGGTGTTAAAGCGAACGTCGGCGACTGACTATTGCGGTTTTAATCGCACCCAACCGGTTTCGATATTATCTGCAGCTTCACAATAGCCAGGCTCACCTGGCAGCAATAAATCGCGGCTGTCAGGGTCGACTCTAATACGATCATAATCGGCTGAGGCAGCGAGTCCATTTAAAATGTCCTCCGTGTCGGTAAAAGCCGATAAATTTTGGATCATACGAAGGGTTGGGGTCATGATGGCCATCTCCCCTTGCTCAAATTTCTCAAGTATCTCTTGGGGCGTCATCCATGCCGAATCAACCAGCTCTCCTGCATCGTGAGAGGAGCGCTGCGTCGGTGGGCTCACCGCAAGAAAAAACCTAGCGTCGAAACGTTTTGGGGATCCCAGAGGGGTGATCCAGCGTGCAACGGGTTGGATGGCACCGACGTCGGCGATCAAGTTGTGATCCGCTAAAAAGGTTTTAAAAGATAGCGCGCCTTCATTGATTCGGTCTCTTTCGCGCCCATAGAGATCTTGGGAGGATGGCTGAGCGTTTTCTTGGGATGCTTTTGAATCAGGCTGAGCGAGCAAAATCCCAGCCTCCTCAAAACATTCTCGAATAGCGGCCACGTAGTAGGCTCTGTGGCTTGCTGCATCGGCTTCCGGTAGGTCGCCAGGATAGACGGTTTCGACCTTTCCAATCGTGGGTATTTCTGCATCCTCTGGGTCAACCGCTCCCCCGGGGAATACCCACATACCTCCAGCAAATACTGTATTGGCATGGCGCCGCATCATAAGAACTTTAAGCGCTGGCGTATCGCTGACGAGCAGTACTGTGGCGGCCGGTCTAATCGGAACCAGATCTGGATCAAAGTCGGTCACGTTTGATTACCTCTTGTAAGCTAAACATTGGTTTTTCTATCAGGCGGTCAGGCGGATCTAAAATTGGTCTTCAGTAAGCGGTGCCTGTCGATGATTAAACCCTAGACGATGATGAAATTCATCTTGCGCCGCGCGTCGCCCGCGAAAATGGCGGTCTTGAGATGCATTACAGCCATGCTATGACGAATTAATGATCTCATCGAGTCCAGACGCCGGCGGGTTCTTCTGGCTCATTCGCCGCCGTAATATGGGTGAAATTCACACCGGATAGTAGGGTTTGAGGTAGCGCCCGGTATCGCTTTCCTTGCATCTGGATACTGCCCTAGGCGTTCCTTGGGTGATTAATTGACCGCCTAGGGGGCCCCCTGATGGACCTAAATCAATGATCCAATCGGAAGTTCGGATCACATCTAAATTGTGCTCGATAACCACGACAGAGTTCCCGGCCTCGATTAAGCGGTTTAGCACAGTAAGCAGCTTTCTAACATCATCAAAATGCAGGCCTGTAGTTGGTTCATCGAGAATATAGAAGGTCTTGCCAGTAGCGAGTTTAGACAATTCTCTGGCCAACTTGATGCGCTGCGCTTCACCGCCAGACAAGGTTGATGATGGCTGTCCAAGTGCCAAATAATCTAGGCCCACATCCACTAGTAGTTGCAGTTGGTTGACAATTTTTGGGTGCTCAGAAAAATGCCGAACGGCATCGGCGATCGTCATAGCAAGAATGTCCGCGATGGACTTTCCTTTATACTTAACCTCAAGGGTTGCTTCATTGAAGCGACTGCCGTCACAAGCCTCACATTTAACATACACATCGGATAAGAAATGCATTTCAATTTTTCGGACGCCATCACCCTGACAGGATTCGCAGCGCCCCCCCTTGACGTTGAACGAAAAGCGTCCTGGGCTGTACCCTCTGACCCTAGCCTCAGGTAGAAGCGCGAAAAATTTCCGAATTTCATCGAAAACTTTGATGTAGGTAACCGGGTTACTTCTCGGAGTTCGGCCAATGGGCTTTTGGTCAATAGCGACAACTTTGTCAATCTGGTCAAGCCCACTAATCGATTGATGTTTGCCTATTTTTGCCTGGCTGCCATGAAAATGCCGGGCCATAGCCGGATATAAAATATCGTTAACCAGCGTAGACTTGCCGGCTCCAGAAACCCCAGTGACTGCGACAAGCATACCCAGGGGGAAGCTTACCGTTAGGTCCTTCAGATTATTTTCGCGCGCGCCTTTGATTTCAATCATGCCACTGGCAACTCTAGGGACTTCTCGTATCGGGATAGATTTCCGCCCTGCCAAGTAATCACCGGTTAGTGACTTTCTGTTCTTCAGCAGCGCTTTGGGACTGCCGGCGTGAATCACGCCGCCGCCCTGGGTGCCGGCGCCGGGGCCGAAGTCGATGACATGATCAGCCGCACGAATAGTATCTTCATCATGTTCGACAACAATGACTGTGTTACCAATGTCTCGCATTTTTAACAGAGTGTTTAGCAGTCGCTCATTGTCTCGTTGGTGAAGGCCGATACTGGGTTCATCCAAGATATAGATGACGCCAGAAAGTTCAGAGCCTACTTGACTCGCCAATCGGATACGCTGGGACTCGCCGCCTGAAAGCGTGGGCCCAAGTCGGTTTAGCGATAAGTAAGACAATCCCACAGCGTTTAAAAATCCTAACCGGCCTTTGATTTCTTTAAGCAATTCCTGCGCGATTTCCGCATCAGCACCCTTTAAGGCGATTTGTTCAAAAAAACCCAAAGCTTCCTCGATGGTCATCGCAGATACTTCGATTAGGCTTCGCCCAGCGACTTTGACAGCGGCAGATTCTTCGCGCAACCGGTCTCCCTGACAGACATCGCAGGGGGTATTGGCGAGAAATTGCGCATACCAGCGCTTCATGCCCTCCGAACGCGTGTTCCTGAAACGCCGCATCAGTCGGTTAAGTAAGCCCTCGTAACGCGAGTTGCTGGTTCCATGAGAGCCCCAGTTGATCTTGTAGCGTTTATCCCCAGTGCCATAAAAAATGGTTTTACGCTGTGCAGCGGTTAACTTCTTAAAGGGCTTGGTCATGGGGATTTTTAAATATTGAAACATTTGACGATGGAACAAAGCGCTGATGGACCGGCTCTCGTCGTCGATTCGGCCAACAGGTTTGAGCGCGCCGTCACGAATGGATAACTGATCGTCTGGAATAATCAGGTCGGGATCAAAGGCAACTTGGGTGCCGAGACCGTTACAAGCTAAACACATGCCCTGTGGGCTGTTAAATGAAAATGACTGGGGCGACAGCGCCGGGAAAGAAATCCCGCATGGCGCACAAGCTAGGTGCTCCGAAAATATTCGATCTTGATCGCCAATTTGTGCCAGTAAAATGCCCCCGCCCATACGCAGCGTTTGCTCTACGCTTTCGGTGAGACGGTCTTTGACGTCAGGGCGAATCACCAGCCGATCGGTTATCAGCTCAACGGTATGTTTTTTTCGTTTATCAAATGACGTGATTTCGTCTAAGCGCTGAATACTGCCGTTGACTCGTAACCGCACAAAACCTTGGGCCCGAGCTGAATCAATCAGCTCTCGGTGCTCACCTTTGCGATTAACCAGTAGTGATTGCATTAAATTAACGCGCGTGCCTTCTGGCGCTTTCATGAGTTCTAGAACGATTTTCTCAGCGGTTTGCCCTGCAACGGGTTTTTGACACTGATGACAATGCTGATGCCCAACCCGGGCAAACAAAACCCTTAAATAGTCAGAGATTTCCGTGATCGTGCCAACGGTCGATCTGGGGTTTCGGCTGGTGGTTTTCTGTTCAATTGAAATGGTTGGCGAGAGTCCTCGGATGGTATCGTATTTAGGCTTTTCCATTTGACCTAAAAATTGTCGCGCATAGGCCGAGAGCGATTCAACATATCGTCGCTGCCCCTCAGCATAGAGGGTATCAAAGGCAAGAGAAGATTTCCCTGACCCTGAAACGCCGGTCAGGACAACCATTTTCCGTTTCGGAATCTTAACCTCGATATTCTTAAGGTTGTGCTCTCGGGCACCTTTAATAAGAATGTGGTCGAGTTCTTCAGATGCTGTTTTCATGGAAATCCTTGGCCCAAAATTTAAGTTTGCTGTGCGCGACCGTTGTATAAATTGGTATACGCTCAAAGTCTTCATCTAGCGGACAATGGGCCTTCTGCTTTTGTCTCTGTCTGCTTTCGTCGCTGCCTGCTTTCTTTGAGGCACCGTCAAAAGCCTGCGCGTGACGACCCAATAAACCGGGCCGATGATCGATTTAATCCGGTGGTCTCATCAATCCGCTAGCATCACCGGCGTGTCGATGCCTTGGTGCAGCTCGATCTCATGGACGGCTATCAACTCGAAGTCCTTGGTGTCAGCGCCCGGGAAAGACCCTCGCTAGAGTCAAGATCTCCGACGAGAATTAAGAAGCGATTGTTTCAAAGGCTGCGCCCGATGACAATGGGGTAGCGGCGCTAGCGAACCAGGTACTATTTTCGTGGTTAAATAAGGTGCCTACCCCGAACAAAAGTTACCAAGGACGTCTCATGTCAAAGACTGTTACCTCTGCTTGCTTGATTATTATCGGCAACGAAATCCTATCTGGGCGAACCCAGGATACAAATTTAGCGCATCTGAGCGGCGTACTAAACGAGCTAGGTATCCGCATGTTGGAAGCCAGAGTGATACCCGATATCGAATCAACCATTGTTGACACGGTTAATCAGTGTCGAAACCGATTTGATTATGTGTTCACTACCGGCGGCATTGGGCCGACTCATGACGATATTACTGCCGATAGCCTTGCAAAGGCGTTTGGCGTTGAAATCGAGGAGCATCCTGAGGTTGCGGCACTCATCAAGCAAAGGCCTGCCACGCCTGAGGTTATGGCTTCCCGGCTGCGCATGGCGAGGATTCCTGTGGGTGCAACGCTCATTGAAAACCCCACCGGGGGGCCGCCGGGGTTTCAATTGGGGAATGTGTTTGTCATGGCAGGCGTACCTATGGTGATGCAAGCGATGGCGAGTACCTTCGATCGCAATCGGCTGCCAGGAGGCGAACCTGTGCGGTCGCTGACGGTGGGGGCTTTTTTAGGCGAGAGCCAGGTGGCAGAAGCATTATCTGAGATTCAAAGTAGATATCCGGAGATTGATCTAGGCTCCTATCCTTTTTACCGGCCCGATGGTTATGGCACGAATTTGGTGATGCGAGGTACCGAAGAGGATGACCTTAAAGCGATGGCGGAGGCGGTGACCGATATGATTAGCAGTTTTGGTGCAACACCGTATCCCGGCGGCGCACCAGCGGCAATACAGGACGATTAGCAAAGGATGTCGAGTGCTATCCCGAATAGTAGGGGTGTTAGCGGGATGAGATTCAATGACTGACTCGCGCATCGAGCAACAAGGATAGGCATTTAAGGAGTGTAGGTTATGGAGATTACAGAAGTCGCCAGCGGATTAGGGTTCCCAGAGGGACCGGTCGCTCTTGATGACGGGTCTGTACTGGTCGTTGAGATTCAAAATGGCACCTTGACTCGAGTGGCAGCGAATGGCGAGAAAACCCTAGTGGCAGATTTAGGTGGTGGTCCTAATGGCGCAGCAATGGGCCCAGATGGGTATTGTTATGTATGCAATAACGGAGGATTTGAATGGCATCGCGGTCGAGATGGTCGTGTTTTTCCGGGTAATCAACCGGCAGACTACAGTGGTGGTCGGATCGAACGGGTGAATATCCAGACCGGGGCAGTTGAAAGGCTGTATGAGACCTGCGAGGGCGAGCCTTTAAAGGGGCCGAACGATTTAGTCTTCGATCGGGAAGGAGGATTTTGGTTCACCGATCATGGTAAAACCCGAGCCCGAGACCGTGACCGGACAGGCGTTTTTTATGCCAAAGCAGACGGGAGCCAGATTGTCGAGGCGATTTTTCCCCTGGAAGGTCCCAATGGGATAGGGCTTTCCCCAGACGAGACGGAGCTATACGTGGCTGAAACACCGACTGGACGAGTCTGGGCTTATTCCTTAGCTGAACCGGGTGTGATTGATAGCAACCAACCTCGTCGAATGTTGGCTCAAAAACCAGGGTTTCACATGTTTGATTCGTTGGCGGTTGATGCTACTGGGGGGGTCTGTGTTGCGACGCTGATTACAGGAGGTATCACAGTACACGCCCCCGATGGGTCTGGGACGACCTTCTATCCAATGCCGGACGTGTTGACGACGAATATTGCCTTTGGCGGCGACAATTTGACAGATGCCTACATTACGCTGTCGACCACTGGGCGGTTGATTAAGGTAAGTTGGCCGACCCCGGGATTGCGACTAAATTTTCAGATTTGACCGGCCGAAAGTTGGGCTTTTGCCGCTAGCGAAAAAGCGTTGCGAAGCGCTTGATAAGTCGTTAGCATGCGGCGCTTTTAGGGGGCGTAATGATTGCCGGTTGGAGAGAATTTGTCACGCTACCTGATTTGCAGACGCCTGTGATGAGAGCAAAATTAGACACTGGAGCGTTGACCTCTTGTCTTGATGCGCGATCAATAGAAGCGTTCTGGCATGAGGGGGTCGAATGGGTGCAGTTCAATTTGGCGACTTCTCGTTACAAGCCTTCCCCAGAGGTGCTGTGCCGCCAACCGATTTTAGAGCGTCGAGACGTGCGAGACTCTGGCGGTCATCAGTCGCAGCGCATTGTGATCAAGGCAACGTTACAGCTGGGCGATCAAAGCTGTCTGACCGAATTTACCTTAGCCGATCGGCAGGCAATGCAGTATCGGGTGTTATTGGGGCGACGAACATTAACGCAACTAAATTTGATGGTCGATGCAAAATCTCCTTATCGTTTGACCAGGCCTAGAACAGAGTTCGAGATCTTTAATCCAACCAATGAGGAGTCCAAGACCTCATGAGAATCGCCTTATTGTCCAGAAACCGTAACCTTTACTCGACTCGCCGCTTGATTGAAGCTGCCGAATCAAGGGGTCACGATGTAAAAGTTTTAGATGTCTTACGGTGTTATATGAACATCACATCGCATCGACCGTCGATTCATTTTAAGGGTGAAGAGATGACCGGGTTTGATGCAGTGATTCCAAGAATCGGGGCATCCGTGACTTTTTACGGTACTGCGGTCTCCCGGCAGTTTGAAATGATGGGGGTTTATCCGCTGAATGAGTCGGTCGCGATCAGCCGGTCGCGTGACAAGCTCCGATCGATGCAGTTGTTGTCCCGTCGAGGGATCGGTTTACCCGTAACGGGGTTTGCCAACAAACCTGATGATATTGCCGATTTAATCAAGATGGTCGGCGGCGCGCCGCTGGTGATAAAGCTGCTTCAGGGTACCCAGGGCATCGGCGTGGTCCTTGCTGAAACGCGCAAAGCAGCTGAAAGCGTGATCCAATCTTTTTTCGGGTTGAATGTGTCGGTGTTGGTACAAGAATACATAGGCGAAGCCGGGGGTGCTGATATCCGCTGTTTCGTGATCGGCGACAAAGTGGTCGCCGCTATGAAGCGACAAGCCAAAGAAGGAGAGTTTCGATCGAATATTCACCGCGGCGGCACAGCCAGTCTAATAAGGATAACCCCGGAAGAGCGTTCAACGGCTGTGCGTGCTGCTAAAACAATGGGTTTGAATGTGTGCGGGGTCGACATTTTGCGATCCAATCATGGGCCTGTTGTGATGGAAGTAAATTCCTCCCCGGGACTCGAAGCGATTGAGGTGGCCACCAAAAAGGATGTGGCTTCAATGATCATTAGCTTTCTTGAAACAAAAGCCAAAAAAGGCGCTACCAAAACCCGGGGCCACGGCTAGGCTCAGGGATCAGTCGGTTGTAAAACGAACACTCAGGGCGAATGGGCTTGGGTTGTGCCTCGGATGCTCGAGCGTAATGAGTCGAAAAGACGTTTTCCTGAAAGCGTTCTTACCAAATCGCACAAGCCAGGCACGGTCGGCCTCTAGTTCGGAAATTTTAGCGTTGATATCGCTACAAGCCATTTTGGCTAGACACTTTGGTGGGGTCGAGCGTGGGCGATTCTGGGTGCATGGTACTTTTAACAGGCGCTGGCTTGTTATCCTCAAAATGTGCAATCTCGGCGTCTTCAGCGCTCAGCACGATGGCTTCTTGGGTTGTTACCGGAACATCTTGGTAAGGCATAAAGTGGGCTTGAGTGGCAGGGACTGTTCTTGTCCTTAAGAACGTGATGATGGCAAACGGAGTGAGGGTAAGCAGGGCGATGAAATAAAGGCCATAATTAGAGACTAGTAAAGTTGCTGACAGCAGTGATGGCCCAATGACCGACCCGAGTGAGTAGGTGAGTAAAATGACGCTGCCGGTCTCAACCGGTGAGAGCTTTGAGTTGTCATTAGCATGGGCTAATGAAATGCTGTAGAGCGGCAGGGTCATCGCGCCAAAGAAAAACATAATGACGTAAAAGTAAGCGGCTGACTCAACCTCAAATAAAACGGTAATGAAAGCGATGAAGCTGGCGCCCGCGCTAAGGCCTGCAAGGACAAGTCGACGGTCAAGTCGGTCGGAGAATCGGCCGACTGGAAATTGAAATAGGGCCCCGCCGACGAGGGTGATCGCTAGAAAGAAGCTGATTTCGAGCGCCTCAAAACCTAGAGCTTTACCAATGATAGGGCCAAGCGATAAAAAACCGGAGGTTATGAGGCCGCTGATAAATGTGCTGTAGAGTGCGACCTTAGAGTCCCGATAGACCGTCTTAAATTTAAAGGAAACCTGATGAAGTGGCGCCGGTGCTGGGGTCTTGGTAAGGCCGATAGGGATCGCGCTTAATAAAATGAGCATAGCGCCTACAATCAAAAGCTGCATGTGACTAAGGTCCAAGCTGATTGAGAGCTGGCCGAGACTGATGGCGATCAGAGTAATTACTGAATAGACCGACAATACGCGCCCTCTATTTTCGACGGTAGCTGACTCGTTCAGCCAGGACTCAATAATCATATAAAGTCCAGCGAAACAAACGCCTGACAGGCATCGAGCACTCACCCAGAGCAGGGATTGACCGCCTAGACCGAGGGTAAGCAGTGCCAGTGTTGCAAGGGAAATTAACACTAAGAAAACTCTGATGTGACCAACAGATCGAATCAGATGCGGGATGCCCAGGCAGCCGATGATGAAACCCAGAAAATAAGCAGAGCCTTGGTAGCCAATTTGAAGCTCAGAAAACCCGAGTTTAAGACCAAAGAGTGGGCCCAAAGTGAGTTGGAGCCCGTGACCCATTAAAAGGATTGCCGTGCTCAACAAGAGTGGAAAAATAGCAGATAATATTCGTGACACTTTGGCGCTCCAAAATCGCGCGCATAGTAGGGCCGTTGCACATAAAATGCTAGCGTTTATGACATTAAAATAAGGAATTTTTCAGTGACATCAGACTTGGAGCAAAGCCTGGTTTTCGGGTTGGCGCTGGATGGCTCGGGGAGCGAGCTCGAGCCGGAGGCGGTGCTTGAACGGCGACCTATTTGGTGTCACTTCGACGGCAGTCAAAGTGGGTCGACCGCCGCTTTGGCGGCGATGGGTCTGGAGTCCAGGGTTGTTGAGAGACTGATGGCTGATGAAACTCGGCCAATGATGACCGTATTGGATTCGGGCCTTTTGCTGACATTGCGAGGCATCAACTTAAATGCGGATCGTGATCCGGTGGACATGGTGTCCTTGCGCCTTTGGATGGACAATAACGTGATTGTCACCGTCAGACTTCAGGTTTTGGCATCAGTTCAACAGGTTCGCCGAGATTTGCTGAGCGAGTCATCGGCGAGTCGCCCCCAACGAGTCTTAACCAAAATTTTAGTCGCCTTGGCAGATCGAGTGTCTGCTTACCTAGAGACTCTGACGATCGCCACCGATGCGCTTGAGGAAACGCTTTTGGAAGCGGTTCAATCCCCGGATCTCGCCGAGGTTGCAGAACTCAGGCGGCGTATCGCATCGGTCCGTCGATTCGTCAGTCCCCAACGAGATGCCCTGCACGAGCTCGCTCGTCGCAAGCTCCCCTGGCTCAGTGCTGACGAGATCGATCGAGTGAGCATTGAGGCGGATCGGTTTGCTCGTTATGTTGAAGATCTAGATCTAGTCAGAGAGCGGGTTATGGTGGTTCAAGAAGGCATCAATCAGCGACTTCAAGAAGATCAGAACAAGCGCCTAAATGCACTTGGCCTATTGGCAGGACTCTTTTTACCTGCAACCTTTTTAACCGGGGTTTTTGGTATGAATGTGGGCGGTCTGCCGGGGGTTGAGTCCCCGAGTGGGTTTTACTGGGTCATCGGTGGCATGTTGTCCTGCAGTTTGGCGCTTTATGCTTGGTTGCGACTCCGGGGTTAGGCGATTTTTGGGGTTGGTTGGGTGTCTTCGGTCTATTCTCAGTGAGTGATTTTTCGAGCAATCTACTAAAACTCTGGCTCAAGCGTTTCTGGTTTGTGGGTAACCTGTCTGCAGATTTTAGCGCCCGCTTGGAAGTCCTAGCCTCTGGGCCTGCTCTTTAGGCGCCTCAATTTCGTGAAGCGCCGTTTCCAACAAATCGATCATCCGGGACTCCTGCGCCGTGCCGATCAGGTTTTCGGATTCTTCCGGATCATTTTCGATATCAAATAAATAATGGTCATCCGTGCTGCCGCCCAGGCTCCAAAATGGCAGCATGTCGCCGGATTGAAAAGGCTGTCGGATAACAGGAATCTTCGAACCAGGCATATAGTCCAAATAGGCCCTAGCGTCAGGTTCGGGCAGTCGTAGCCCGGGGTAGTAGGGTACCGGCATCGTTGACCAGCGGTTTGACCACATTGACAGCGGAAAATTGTCCCCTGCCGGCGCACGGGCATATTTGTAGCGCCCATCTTGGATTTGTACCCAGTTACCGAAAATACCGCCAAGGGCCCAATCTCGGGTGCTCTTCTGGTTTGCCGTTATGGCTGGCAATAAACTCACGCCATGGGTCTTATGATTAGGTGTAACGTCAAAGAGATCCGCAAGCGTTGCGTAAAGGTCAACGTTGGTAGTGAGTTGATTGATGGGTTTTGGAGCTGCTCCGGGATAGGCAATCATCAGCGGCGTGTGTCCAAGAGGTTCGTACTGCATAACTCTTGGTTTACCAAAAATATCCTTTTCACCTAGATAATGACCATGATCAGTACAGAGAATTACCATGGTGTCCTGCCAGTAATTCTCGGTATCAAGTATGTCGAGTACCCGGCCTAACCAGTGGTCGATCATAGACAACTTGGCGCCGTAATTGTTACGAATATGCTTCGCTTGACGTGCAGAAATGACACCATTGGCGATGGTATCGGTTGCATAGGGCGGCCAGATAATGCGCTCATCTGCCCAGTCATCCTCATAAAGGCTGGCCCAGGGTTCTGGCGTATCAAAGGGTTCATGAGGGTCGAACTCGTCGACAAATAACAAGAACGATTCGTGATGTCGGCCATGATCTTTGAGCCAATCTGCCGTTGCCTGCATGGTCTTCGGGCCAGGATAGTCTTGTTCTTCTCTAAAGTACGTTCTTGAAAGATCGTAGGCTGAGGCTTTATCGGGATACTTGGTCGCCGCAGGCATAGTAGGCGCACCTTGCCAACTAGGGTCAACCCGAGTCCGCCACGGGTCGCTTTCATGGCCCCGCAAATAGTCCCAAGCAAAAAAATCGGTGTGGTAGTTTTCACCGCCAGTTTCGAATAGGTGCGGGTGATCAGTGACGAGCTTAGTCACGATGCCCTGTCGTTTCAGGTCATAGGTAATGGGTCGCTCCCAAAGCTCAACCGAACCCCACGGTTTCCAGAGAAAATCCAAAGCGCCACACAAAATGTCGTGCCTGGCGGGCATGCATGGGAGGGACCCTGTGTAATGATTCGTAAAGACTTGTGATCGCTTTGCTAGACGATCGATGTTGGGGGTTGAAAACTCTTGACCACCGTAACACCCCAACATATGGCGGTTTAAGCTGTCCAGCAGTAAAACAATGGCACGTTGGGGCTTGGGCATGCGGATTCCTTATGTCACGTGGTTGAACTTTAGCCCGGCCTAATGCGAGGCTCAATAATGTTCGTGCTTCGGAGGCCTGCGCGAGGGGTGATCCGAGCGCAGGTGTCGGTCAAGGCACTGTTGGTTGACCCAAGGTGTCGGCACCTTTGAGTAAGGCTTGCACCTGGGTGGTGAAACTCGCTTTAGAAAATGGCTTAGCCAAAAATGCCGTTTTGGATTGGGCCAGATCCTCCTCAGACAGGGCGCCGTGTTTATAGCCTGAGATAAATAAACACGGCAGGTCGGGTTGCTGTTCTCGAATAGATCTTACAAGCAGCGGACCGGTTTTGCCGCTCGCTAACATCACGTCAGAAACAATGAGATCGAAATCATAGTGTTCGAGTGCATGGACCTCTTGTTCAGAGCTGCAGCACGTCACGTCCATGCCTAGACTGCCGAGGAAGAGCGCTACTAAATCGCTAACGCCTTCGTCATCCTCAATTAATAGTGCCTGGCGAATTGCTCTTACTTTTTGACCTTCGGCTTGCATAGATTCTGATGTGGACTTGCCAGGCAGCGAAAGCTTAAGCATCAGGCCGTTGCTGGACAGCGTCGTTTGTATCGAACCATCGAATGCCGTTTTTAGCGCAAACAGTGGGGCAAATTGTTTGGCGACCTTAGCGGCAGAGACTCTGTGCTGAGGGTTATCGATCTGAGATTCCAGAAGATGCGAGTGTTCTAGTCCTTCAAACTCAAAATTTAGCGTAAGTTGATCATGGGTTGTTTTGACCTTGAGGCGGATCTTGCCATCGGCTTTAAGCGCACTATCAGCGGAGATGACAGTTGCTAAAATGCCACGGTCAAAGACGCTCGGATTGCCATCGCAGATAAAACCTCGAGCGGTGTCGGCATCCAATAAAAATCGCTTGTGGCTGAGCAAAAAGAGCAGTGGAGATAGATCCGTCAGCGCCGTAATCGGGGAAAATGATAATTGTTGATCTTCATTTAGATATGCAAGGGCTGTCAGCGGCGCGAGCAGATCAATGACGTGCTCTGTAAATTCCTCGAGCCGAGGGACTGAGGGGCTGACGATGTTTGCGTTGGCTAGGGTTTCACCGAGCAGCGTCGCGTGTCCGCTGATCACGCCCATCGCATTTCGGAGCTCAATAGCCAAGGCTTTAATGGCGGTGGCTATCACCTCATCTGGCCGCTCTTTGACCGAGGTCATAGAACGATCAAACAGTTGAAGGACAACTGCGCCCTCAAGGTCATCGATGAATAACCGTTCCGACACTAGAAAAAATAGTTGTTCGATGCCTGCCAGGTCCGCCGTCACCTCGCCTTGCCAGGCTGGATCCGTGGAAAGCGTCTCCAGCGATAGCGGGCGAGATGCACTGTCTTCGGCTTTTATGTTGAAACGATGCAACCATTCAGCAAGGGAGATACTGCCAAGTTCAGTTTGATCTAGATTGAAGAATTCGAGAAAGGCAGGATTGCTCCAGACGTGCTGGAAACGGCGATCGAACACGATTGTGGGGGAGAGGTGTTCAAATCGCTGCTTAAGCGTGAGCGTGCGCTTTGTGGTGTTTGCAATTGCTGCGGCTTCGGCCTGGAGTACGCCCTCGGGATAGCCGGTGAAAGCGAGCGTGAAAGGGGCGTTGTCTTGCTGAGCGTTGATGATGACTTCAATAGGGCGCCAACCAAGTTCAGCGTGTTGTATCCGGAGGATCGTAGCTGGCTGCAAAGCCGCCTCTGGTTGCGATCGTACTAAAAGAGCCTCTAAGCGTTCGATATCCTCAGGATGAAAGAGCTCTGCGGCTAAATGACCTACAAAATCTTTAGCACCCCATCCTGTTAGAGATTTCATGTTGCCTTGGGTATCTATGACCTGATTAAGATCGTTGAACATTGCCTTTGCGATAACGACCTCTGATTGAAGCGCATTCAGGGTTTGAGTGTTTGAATTTTCAATCTCTCGATCTTCGCTCATCAATTGTCCGATACGTCTAGCAGCCTTGGTATTTGCTGCGGTTGATCAACCTCTGGGTTGAATCCTACGGCTTAAACGACCCATAAACAGCATGAGAATAACATAGACCGCGGCTGCGAACGCATAGGGTAAGACAGGACTAATTTGATAAAGCAAGCCACCAAAAATTGGTCCGGCTGTAAAACCTAGCGGGCCACAACTTGATGCGATACCAGCAACCGAACCCTGCTCCTCGCTGGTAACCGCAAGCGAGGCGCCGGCCATAAAAGCGGGACCGGCCATACCCATCGCGAAACCTTGCAAGGCCATAGCTGCGGTCAGGATCCATTGTGACTGAAAGCTCGCCATAAGGGTAAAAGATACGATGAGCAGAGGAATCGCGAGTTTGAGGAGGTCAAATGGCGCCAGCTTGGTTCTTTGAACGATAATTGCCTGGGCGAATAGAGAGCAACCTGCGGATAACATCATCGCAATACCTAAAACCTTGGCAGTCTCTTTCGCTGTCAAACCCAGAGCATCCTGAAAACGAAACCCCATAGTTTGTTGAACTAGGGCGAATCCCATGAACATAAGGACGCCGACAATGATAAACGGCAGGATGCGTGGGTCAGTGTATCGTAATCGAGTGGGGCGAGCGGCCTTTTTTATTTTTGGCTTGGGCGACTGGGGTAAAAATCGCCAAATAAAAAGGCCGTTTAAGAAGGCGACAATGGCGATAACCCAAAGAGGCAGCAAAAGCGAAAACACAGCGAGACCGCTTAAAGCCGGTCCTAGGATAGAGCCTAAATTATTTGCGGCGCCAGCCGCCCCCATACCTTTGGTACGGTTTTCTGCAGAGGTGATGTCTGCCATGTAAGCGTTAGCAGCTGGCATTGCAGCAGACATGACGGACGCGTGACAAAGTCGCGCCACGATGAGTGCCGCAAATAGCGCAGAGCCTGTTAGAGCGCCGGACAATCCGAGGTTTAAGATTGAGTTGAATAAAACCGTACCGGCGCTAAATCCAAAAAGACCAATGATCATGACGCGTTTGCGCCCCCAGGAGTCACTGAGCCGTCCCCAAAAAGGCGACGCTAAAAATACCGCGAGGGACGACGCGCCAATGATGCTGGTAATTTGCACTTCGGATAGGCCCATCTCTCGGCCAATCGGTGCCAGTAAAGGAAACAAGACCGAAAAGCCCATGCCGACGATGACGAGACTCGTTAACAGTACCCGACTGGCATAAGGTGGCACGACGTCTGCGTCTGCTAGGTGTGTCTGCTTTGGGTCGGTGCTATGATTCACGCGCGGGCGAGGTCTACAATTTTTTAAAGAGTTATTATAGTGGATCAGCCGCTAAAAATGCGGATCTCAGACGATGTTAACAACCAGGGCCATTGTTAGGCGCTTCAGGAACAACGACATCGAGCCAAATATAGGGTAATCAGATTATGAATTGGAGTGAAAAATCCCGTCGTGGATTTGATCCTTTAACCTATCGGTTTCAGGACCAAGCGCCAGAAGAGGGTTCAGTTACGCAGGTGGCTGATGGTGTTTATTGGGCGCGACTGCCGCTTTGGGGACGTCTGAATCATATTAATGTCTGGTTGCTTCGGGATTACGATGGTTGGACCGTGGTCGATACCGGTATTCATACGGATCAAGTGAAAGCCTGTTGGGAACAAATTTTTGATCAAGTTTTAGATGGCAGGCCGATAACTCGAGTCATCGCAACGCATTTGCACACCGATCACACCGGAAATGCGGGTTGGATAGCAAATAAATTTGACTGTCCCCTCTGGATGAGCCGAAGCGACTTTTATATGTGTAAGGTCATGGCCTTTGATCAACCGAAAGATGTCCCCGAAGATGCAATTCGCTTTTATCATCAAGCCGGGTTTGACGAGGCTAGGTTAAATCGCTACCGGCAGCGGTTTGGTCAATTTGGGGCAAGTATTGCTGCGTTACCTGCGGGCTATCAGCGGATCCAGGATGGGCAATATATTGATATCAATGGGCGAGAGTGGCGTGCTTTGATTGGTAAAGGCCATGCGCCAGAGCACGTCTGTTTATACTGCCCTGAACTCAAGTTGTTGATCGCGGGTGACCAGATTCTGCCTCGGATTACCCCAAATGTCAGTGTTCAGCCCTCGGAGCCCAATGCCAACCCGCTTCGCGAATGGATTCAGTCGTGCATCCACTTTAGAGAAATATTACCGCCTAATCTATTGGTGTTACCCGCCCATCAGGACCTCTTTGAAGGTGTCCACGAGCGGCTGACGGCGCTAGTTGATTGGCATGAAGTGGCGCTCGAAAACCTATACGATCTTTGTAAAGCGCCGAAACGGGCGGTGGATGTCTTTCCAGCAATTTTCAAAAGTGAAATTACAGACATGAGCTTTTTCCCAGCGACTGGGGAGGCCATAGCCCATCTGCATTGCGCAAGAGAACGCAGGATGCTTGTCGGCGAACTGGATGATCAAGGCGTGTGCTGGTGGCGGCAAGCGTAAAGTGAGTCAATCGACCGGATTTAAGCTCAGCTGATGGCATCGCCAAGATTGAGTAAAGCCAAACCACAGACGATTCTACTGGTACTGGTCGTCGCCGTTGGGCTGCATGGGTTATTACTCGGCTACCCCTTCTGGCGTTTAGGGCAGTGGTTAGAGCTCCCCGAGGCCATCTTAGCCCTGATGGTTGTCGTGATATTACTGAGTCAACTCCTCTGCCGCTGGCCGCTACGCCAAGTTCGGTCAACCTTGGCTCGAAGTATCAAGCAGCTGCTCGAAGTCCCATTAGCCGTGAGCCCGATACTTTTACTGCTGGTGTTGGCCGCCGAGGGCGGGCTGGCTCTGGTTTGGGTTGACCGGTCTGATGTGGGGTTCATGATTCTGGGCGTTTTGGGTTGCGTGTTACCTGTCGGTGCCTTTATTGCTTGGCGCCCGGTCATTAAAACCCTCTCCCTGCAAAACCCGAAGCTTGCCAAAGCCTTACATATTGTGCAGATCACAGATGTGCACATTGGTTCTAGGAGCCCAAGGTTCTTGACTCGGCTGGTTAAAAAAATCAACAAAATAGACCCGGAAGCGCTCATGATTACGGGAGATTTTATCGATCAGACCGGGGTAGATGCGCGGGCTCTAGCGCCACTTAAAACGCTATCGATGCCGGTTTTCTTTGTCATCGGTAATCACGAACGCTACGAGGACTTAGAAGCCATTTTGGCTGGGGTCAAAGCGTGTGGCGTGAATGTCTTACGTAATCGTGGCGTTTCTCTGCGAGATGACGTGCAAATTGTCGGAGTGGATGATTCGGATGATCCGACCCAGTTAAAGCGAGTGTTACCCGGCATCGATACGCCAAACCGAGGCTTTAAGGTGTTACTTTATCATCGGCCAACGGGGCTTGAAGCAGCTGCCGAAAGGGGCTTTGATTTAACCCTCAGTGGACATACTCACAATGGTCAAGTGTTTCCATTTAATGTCTTAGTTAAACGACAGTTTCCGAAGATAAAAGGTTTATATCGGACCTACGACTGTGACCATTATGTGTCGCCTGGAACTGGAACTTGGGGGCCTGTCTTTCGCTTAGGCTCATTGAGTGAAATTACCAGCATCCATATCACGCCAGGGTGATGCTAGCCAATCGAGTGCTGGCGGATGTGATGGCCCCTTGTGGCGGCAAGTTTGATAGGCGACGTCTTTTGAGTACAGGGTCGCGGATTCCGCTGGATTGAGGCCAGAGTCTTTTTAGCATTTTAATAATGGGAAGGTGGCGCATTGCATGTTGTGCGTAAGCTCAAGGTAATGGCAGCGGTCTCAGAATAATGGGCTCCTCAGTTACCGGTCTGAGAAGATCTAAAACTAGGTTAATCGTAATTACGCTCGTGAATGATGCCCCCAAGCGATGACACAAAATTCGGTTCTAACGTTGAATCCGGCTTCACACTGATTGATACTAAATTAGTCGAAAGTGCATGTTTGATTAATCGCAGATCATCGGAAAGATGACATAGTTAAAAGATGGCGAAACCTGAGGATAAAATCTGCTGTTAGCGACCAGAACCGCGCCGACCCCAAATTGCTGGCGAAGTACTGAGGCAGGAACCTAAAGCCTGCCGGTTTAAGTGTTTCTCCGATGTAGGGGCTCTGGGTAAGTAGGAGCGTCAAGGTGCCTTTGTGTTACGTTGCTTGGCTGCGTGAAAACGTCATGACGTTCGGGCAGTAATGTAAAGCGTCTGGGTATGACATGGCTCATATCAAGCCAGTACCATTAAGAGGTGTAGCCGTTAAACAGAGTCATAGTCTGTAAAGAGTCACAGCCTGTAAAGAATTACAGCTTGTAAAGAATTACAGCCTGTAAAGAGTCACAGCCCGTAAATAGAGCTGCAGCGGGTCATAAATTGGGCTCGACGCCGGAAGGCGTAAAGCTGATCGAAATAATTAAGGAGTAAACATGAGTTTAGAGGCGTTTAGAACAGAAACCCGAGCGTGGTTAGAAGACAATTGCCCCGAAAGCATGCGGACGCCAATGCCCGCCGACGAATATCCAGGCGGCGGACGGCGCGCTCAGTTTAAAAATGCGGACACCGAGGTTTGGATGCGTCGTTGTGCCGAGAAGGGTTTTACTGTACCCACTTGGCCTACGGCCTACGGGGGGGCTGGACTTGATGTGGATCAAGCAAAAATTCTGCGTCAAGAAATGGCGAGAATCAAAGCCAGAGCGCCGTTGGTAGGGATGGGGCTGTCTATGATCGGTCCCGCGCTGTTGGAATTTGGAACTGAGGAACAAAAGGCAGAACATTTACCAAAAATTGCCTCTGGTGCAATCTGGTGGTGCCAAGGCTACAGCGAACCAAACTCGGGCTCCGACTTGGCGAGCTTACAAACCCGTGCGGTTGACGATGGTGATGAGTATGTGATCAACGGCCAAAAGATTTGGACCTCAGGAGCGGATCGAGCCGATTGGATATTTTGTTTAGTCAGGACCGACCCAAATGCACCCAAGCACAATGGTATAACCTTTATCTTGTTTGACATGGACCAGCCGGGTGTATCGGTTAAGCCAATCAAATTGATCAGTGGTCTCTCGCCATTTTGCGAAACGTTTTTTGAAGATGCCAGGGCGCTCAAGAAAAACGTTGTTGGTAAGGTAAACGAAGGTTGGACGGTTGCTAAGCGTCTTTTACAGTATGAGCGAACCATGATTGGCGGCGGCGATGGGCCGAGCACCCGTGTGAGCGTGGCCGAGGTGGCAAAACAATACGTGGGGCTTGAGGCGGGCAAGATCGCGGATCCAGCGCTGAGGCAAGAAATCACCCAGCATGCAATGGACGATCGTAGCTTTGGTCTTACCGTTCGGCGAACGAGTGAGGAGTCTAAGTCGACCAAAGCACCCAGTTTTGTTTCATCAATGTTTAAGTTATACGGGACCGAACAAAACAAGCTGCGGTCAGAGTTGCTTTTAAAATCTATGGGTTCACAAATGCTTGGCTGGGAGGGCAATGGCTTTGATGCTGATGAACTCGATGCGACTCGAGCGTGGCTCAGAACCAAGGCGAACTCTATCGAAGGCGGCACCTCCGAAGTGCAACTCAATATCATTGCCAAACGTGTCTTGAGCCTGCCTGACTAAAAACAGTGGTAAAAAATTGCTCTGCAGAATGCTTGGGCAACGCTACTAAGCCTAATTTTGGGGGATCCCTTTATGTCGAGCCATCGCGCCTCGCCAACGTCGCATTCCTATTTTTCCCAGGGCCTGCGCTTACATTATTTGGATTGGGGCAACAGCGAGGCGCCACCGCTGCTTTTGGTCCATGGCAACCGTGACCATTGTCATAACTGGGATTGGGTCGCCCAGGCCCTGCGGGACGAATACCACATTATCGCACCAGATTTTCGAGGTCATGGCGATTCTGATCATATAAAAGGTGGTAACTATTCTCATATTGGCTACCTCTACGATCTGGCCCAGTTAATTCATCAACAAAAACTTGCGCCTTTAAAAGTGATCGCTCACAGTTTGGGTGGCAGTGTCGCGCTGCGTTATGCCGGTACTTATCCCGAAAATATAGAGAAAATGGTTGTGATTGAGGGCACCGGTGGACCAAGCTGGCTTTACCAAGAGGTTCCAGTCCACGAGCGCATTCAAACCTTTGTCGATAGCACGCGAGCAAGCGCTGGCAGATCGCCTAGGCGTTACGCTTCATTAGAAGAAGCGTTTCAGCGAATGCGGTCCGAAAACAAACATTTAAGCGAAGCCCAAGCACGGCACCTCACGGTTCATGGTAGTAACCAGAATGAGGATGGCAGCTATTCTTGGAAGTTCGATAATCAAACTCATGTGATGGCGCCGTTTGATTTGACCCTTGAGCAGTCTCACGCGCTCTGGGCGAGAATCTCCGCGCCGCTACTTTTGATGAGTGGTAGCGAAAGCGAATTTGGTAGGTTTCAACAGGGGGATCCAGCGCGCCACTTCGCCAACGCGCGCTCTTTGGTATTCGAGCAAGCAGGGCACTGGATCCAGCACGATCAGCTCGATCGTTTTATCTCAGAAGTTCGCGCTTTTTTTGGTGAAGACCGCTAACGACTGAATGCCTTCGCCTAGACGACCTTAGAGGTTCGATGACCTGGGGTCTAATCCCTGGTCACGGATATGCTCGATGAGAATGTCTCGAATCAGAAGGCCAGTATCAATGGCGGTTGTATCATCGCCGAAAGTTAACTGAGCATGTGCAGCGATAAAACTATTGGTTGCAAGCGTATAGGTCTGATCTGGCTCGATTTTATCGACCGCATGATGAAGTTCTGGCTCCTGGCTGAGTAGGATCAGCAGGTCAGTCCCTGATAGGGTCATTTTCACCAAAGTATTGCCAAAGGGTTCGATGTTCCAAATCATTCTGGCTGTGACCTCGCCTTTAACCAAATGATCTCGGATACCCGTTCGATTGTAATAGCCCAAGTCCGTCCCAGCGGCTTTTGCCAAAATATTTTCAAGAATGGGTTGCAAGGCTTGCTTCGAATAGTCTTGCTCAACGCGAGTGAGTGTTACATCGACGAGCGCTTCGACTTTAGACTCGTAGAGGGCTACAAGATTCTCAACATCAGGCCGGCCCTCGGGTAATTCATCGGCAGCGATAAGGTCGCCAAAACTATCCGTAATCATCAAAGGGTCGCCGCTGAGTTTGAGTTTAACCAAGCCTAGGTGTGTGCCGTAGTGGTTTGCTTGCGCAACCAAGGTCTTGCCAACTTTAATGGGGTGCGGCACGAGCGTATGAGAATGCCCACCGATAATGACGTCAAGGTCAGGAAACTGTTCTGCCAGCGCGAGTTCGGCTTCATGGCCTATATGGGCCAGTAAAATTAACACATCGGTTTTCGGGCGAAGCGCAGGAATCAAATCTTTTAACCGATCACCTGGAGGCAAAAAGGTGAGCCCCTCATTGCCAACCGGGGTAAATAAGGTAGGTGCGGTCTCGGTTAAGAGACCAATGACGCCAATGCGGATGCCATCTCTCTCAAGGATTTGATAGGGCGCGTCACCAATCAAGTTACCCTCTGGGTCATAGGCATTGGCTGATAGCAATGGATGATTGGCGATGGCTCGATATCGGGCAATTTTTTGGTAGCCATGGTCGAATTCGTGATTGCCCACAAGACCAAGGTCGTAGCCCATAAGATTCATAACTTCGAAAATAGGTTCGCCTTCAAATAGGCTCGATACGGGGGTGCCAGACACGGCATCGCCTGCGTCCAAAAATATGACAGCCGGATGCTGGGCCTTCAACTCAGACACATAAGTGGCGATCTTAGCGGCCCCAGCATAACGTTTGCTAGCCTTGATGTGACCATGAAAATCGTTGGTATGAAGGATAACCAATTCCTGCGCGAATAACGGGGCAGTGGCAAGGCTCAATATCAGCCAAATTAGGCGGGATCGAATCATCTATTGGGTCTCCAGGGTAAGCTTGGGTGTAAACCAAGTAAGCAGATTGGGTAACTCGGTACGGGCGAAAGCATGCCCAAGTCCAGGTACCGCCCGATAACAAAGGTCTGCGTGATGTTCGGATAATAGGTGAGCAGTCATGTCTCCAACGTCAGCCGGAAACATCCAATCGGCTGTGCCATGTACCAAGTAAATAGGTTTTTTTGCCGCTTTCAGGATATGCCCTGCACTCACTAAGTTTGGGTCGAGAGTACCAGAAAATGGCGCAAGATGAGTGAAGTGGTTGTCTGCTAATAAACCTAATTGCAAACTGAGTGTTGCACCATCAGACATTCCTGCAAGGAGGATATGTTCAGGGTCGATGGCGGTTAAGGACTTCACGTGTTCTATGAGCGCTAGTATCTGAGGCAGTTCCTGCTCGGGGTTGTAAAGATCCCAAGTATCTCCGCTGGATGTGGGCGCAATCAGAACGAAACCTCTGCTGCGGGCCTCGCGAAGCCAATCCCAGAGTTGATCTCGGCCGTGACCGCCACCACCATGCAAGGCAATGACTAGGGGTTTAGGGACCTGTTGATCGAATTCGTGGGGCAAAAAAATGGATGCACCACCCCGAGTTGAATAAGCATTCTCGATATGCGTCAGGGGTGATTCTGCTGCCTCGGACAGCCAGTGTTCGGGAATGGTATGGCTGGTTCGAAGACTAGGCTCGAGGAAAAACTGGTGAATCGGGTTGAGCAGGGTAGCTAGGGGAAATAAGGCATCTCTAGCTTTGCTGAGGGTTCGAGTCGCTCGCATGAAACTCATATTATCCGCGACTGCTTCGGCGAAGTTTTCCGCAGTAAAGTTAGCGTATTTAAGGCAGGCCTTAAGGTGGTGCTCAAAGGTTTGGACGTGCGAAGGGAACGCCAAAGGCATTAAATCGTTACTCGCTTTAGCAAGATCGGCACGGTAATCGGCTAAGAACTCGACAACCGTCTCTGGTCTCGAAGGATGATAGGCTTGTTGGGCAATTTCCATCGCTTCCATTGCAGATAGCATCGCCGGAATGTTTTGGGTCAATGCATCGCCCAAAGCATCATGGGATTGTGTCATGTCAGCAGTCTAGTTATGTTTGGGCCCATGATAACCGAGAAACCAGCTTGGTGGCCGCTGGCGTAGGGAAGAAATTCGATCATGCTCGAGATTATTTTTGAAGATTCTGACCTCTTGGTGGTGAATAAGCCTGCCGGCCTTTTGACGACGCCAGGGCGGTTTATTAAGGACTGTGTTATCTCCCAAGTTAAAGCCTACCGCGACGATGCGAGGGTCGTGCACCGATTGGATCTAGACACCTCGGGACTCATAGTGATGGGATGCACGAAGGCTGGCGTGGCTGGACTGAATCGATTGTTCCGGGAACGGCGAATCACAAAAACTTATGAGGCAATAGTAGCCGGGGTTCCTAAACCCTCAGAGCATGAAATTACCTATCCCCTGGGTCCGGATCGGCTTCACCGTCCCCGTCAAAAAGTGGTTTGGCGTGGCGGTAAACGCGCATTGACCCGATTCGAAGTCAGGGAGCAGACAGAACTGGGCGCGAGGATCTTGGTTGAACCTGTGACAGGCGTTAGGCATCAGTTGCGATGCCACTTGGCATTGGTTGGCCATCCTATTTTAGGTTGTGATCTTTATGCACCGCCAATAATGGCGCGTGCGTCTAAGCGTTTGATGCTGCATGCGACCCGATTGGCCTTCGAGCATCCGATTTCGGGATCGCGACTGTCGCTTTACGCGCAACCAGAGTTTTAGATTTTGTAGGGAACAGAAAAAGGTAGCTGCGAGAAGGACAAGTACAAGTAAAGGATCCTCCTAAACAAGGAGAGGCACCGGTTTCTGGGGCCTCGCCTTAATCGAGGGCGCTTAATCCAGCCTTGCCTCACAGGCTTTCGCATATCGTAGCTTGAGACGGCGAATATTTTTATAGTTGCGATTAATTAGGTTGGTTTGTCGAGTCAGGGCTTCCTGCCAGTCTTGATTGAAATTTGCAGTGGGTGGAGATGCTATCGTCGATTGATAAATAGCGTCCAATTTTGCTCGGATCAGTAAAAGTTGCATGCGTTCAAGGTAAGGTGCTGCCAAGATGTCGTTACCGGCCTGTTTATGGCTAGCCGCCACTTGCCTAAAGTACACCGCACAATTTAGATCGAGATAGGCGTCGGTTGAAGGGGCCTCTGTCGCCCAGGTAGGCTGCATCATGCCCAGGACTGCCATGGCCAATAAGGCCCACCTGCCGCCCAAACGCGCGCTAGTTATCACAAATCGAAACAGAGTGTTTGCTAAAAGCGGCATTTTGGACAGTTTTCAGTGGCTATAGAACCATGAGCTTAACCCAGCCGAGACGCTTGTCCCTAGGCTTAAAGCAAAGGTGAACATACCCTGAGACCCTTCGATCGCAAATCAGAAAGAGCGCGATGCTAATTGATAGCGATTGATCTATAATCTGGGCTCCCGATCGGGGGGAAAACGTTGAAAAGGTATTCAAAAGATACCGAACTAAGAAAAGCGAAAATTAAATGACTGATATTCCTAAGATTATTTACACAGAAACCGACGAGGCACCCAGGCTCGCAACGTACTCACTTTTACCCATCATCAAAGCGTTCACCGACACTGCCGGTATTGAAGTCGAGATGCTGGACATCTCATTAGCAGGACGGATTATCTCCGCATTCCCAGAATATTTAACCGAGTCTCAAGTGATTCCAGATCATTTGGCCGCAATGGGAAAAATGACGCAGCGGCGCGATGCAAACATCATCAAACTTCCCAACATCTCGGCGTCAAATCCGCAGATGCAGGCGGCGATTCAAGAGCTTAGGGCGCAGGGCTATGCGTTGCCCGACTACGAAGAAGACCCGCAAACCGAGGCTGGCCGAGATGCCAAAGCGCGTTATGACCGAGTGAAGGGAAGTGCCGTCAATCCCGTTTTGAGAGAAGGTAATTCTGATCGTAGAGCGGCGAAAGCGGTCAAAGACTATGCGCAAAAGCATCCCCATCGAATGGGCGCATGGTCTTCTGAATCCAAAAGTTCTGTTGCCCATATGGCCGATGGTGACTTCTATGGCTCTGAGCAGTCATTAGAGATGTCGAAAGATGACGTGTTATCCATCCAATTCGTAGCTGAAGATGGTTCACAAAGCACGCTTGCTGAAGGGATCGAGGTAAGCACTGGAGAAGTGGTTGATGCCGCGACCATGAACAAAAAGGCGCTATGCACCTTTCTAGCCGAAACGCTAAAAGAGGCCAAAGACCAAGGGGTTTTATGGTCGCTGCACTTAAAAGCTACCATGATGAAAGTGTCCGATCCGATTATGTTCGGTCATGCGGTAAGAGCCTACTACGGCGATGCCTTTGAGAAATGTTCGGAAGTCTTAGCGTCGCTAAATGTGGACCCAAATAATGGTATTGGTGACGCTTACGAAAAGATTCAGCAATTGCCTGCAGCCCAGCAATCCGAGGTAAAAGCGGCGCTCGATGCTTGTTTAGAGTCTGGACCTGCGCAAGCCATGGTTGATTCAGATCGAGGAATTACCAATCTACATGTGCCCAGCGACATCATTATCGATGCTTCCATGCCCGCAGCGATCCGAGAGTCTGGAAAAATGTGGGGTCCAGATGGCGACCTGCATGACATGATGGCGGTCATTCCAGACCGGTGCTACGCCAAAGTTTATGCCGAAACGATTAAAGACTGCCAAGAAAATGGTGCCTTTGATCCGAAAACCATGGGCTCAGTCCCCAATGTAGGACTGATGGCACAAAAGGCAGAAGAATACGGTTCTCATGACACCACCTTTGAAGCACCTGGTGCCGGGGAGGTTCAGGTGTTGAATGCGGCAGGCGAGGTATTACTGCGCCACAACGTTGACACCGGTGATATTTGGCGACTGTGTCGGGTCAAAGATGCTGCTGTGGTCGATTGGGTTAAGTTAGCAATCAGTCGTGCAAGAGCAACTGGCTGGCCGATCGTATTTTGGTTGGATGAGGCTCGCGCTCACGATCGAGTGTTGATCAAAAAAGTCGAGGCATGTCTAGCGTCCCATGAGATGGATGGCATCGAAATGTCTGTTAAAGCGCCTGCAGATGCGACCCGAGAGGCGCTCATGCGCATGCGTCGCGGGGAAAACACGATTTCAGTTACAGGCAATGTCTTGCGGGACTATTTAACTGATCTCTTTCCAATCCTAGAACTTGGTACCAGCGCAAAGATGCTATCAATTGTGCCTTTGATTAATGAGGGTGGCTTATTTGAGACCGGTGCTGGTGGCTCCGCACCTAAGCACGTTCAGCAATTTGAAAAAGAAGGGCATCTGCGCTGGGATTCTCTGGGAGAATTTTTAGCCCTTGGCGCCTCTCTCGAGCATTTGGCTGCGATTTTTGATAACCCTCGCGCTCGCGTGCTTGCCGAAACGCTCAACGATGCCGTCGCGATGTTCTTGGAGGAAAACAAATCTCCATCGCGGAAAGTGCTCGAGATCGATAATCGAGGAAGTCACTTTTACCTCGCGCTCTATTGGGCTGAAGCGGCTGCTAAGCAGAGCGAAGATGCCGTGTTACAAGATACGTTCTCTGGCGTCGCCACTGCACTGCGGGCGAATGAGCAAGTCATTGTTGACGAATTGCTAGCAGCTCAAGGAGCACCCCAAGATGTTGGCGGGTACTATCAGCCTAATCCAGAGTTAGCGGCAAAGGCAATGCGGCCAAGCCCGACCCTAAATAGAATCATTGACGGCATCATCGCCTGATCAATAACCATAGCCATGGGTGATTAGGGTCCGGCAATCCGTGGGGCATTGGCGCTGGCTTTGGGCTTGATCATCCTCAAGGAAGGGTAATGGGATTACGGCAATGACATTAACGCTATTGTTGGTCTCCTTCGCCAGCCTGTTTTGGGGACTTGCGTTGTTGGCGCGTCGAGGTTGGTCATTGTCAACTCGGGTGCTAACCGGATTAATGCTAGGAATAGGGTTTGGGGCGATTTTAAATGTGCTCCCGGAGCATGTATTTGAGCAGCGTCTTGAGTTCCTTGCCTGGACCAGATTGATCGGCGACGGTTATGTTAGTCTGCTGAAACTTATTGTGATGCCATTGATCCTGGTATCAATGATTGCCGCCGTGATCCGATTGGATGCGGTCACCACCTTGGGCCGACTGGGTGGGGTTGTCATCGCGACGCTCCTGGGGACAACCTTTCTGGCAGCCTTGTTGGGCGCAGTCGTGGCGAATGTTTTTGGCCTCACTGTCCAAGGGTTGGTCGCTGGCGAGGCAGAGCTAGCGCGAATCGATGTCTTGGCAGACCGTCAGTTAGTTGTACAAGACCTATCTTTGCCGCTGCTTTTATTGAGTTTTATCCCCAGCAATATCTTTGCAGACCTAACGGGTGCTAGGCCTACTTCGGTGATTGCTGTCGCCGTGTTTGGGATCCTGCTGGGGATTGCTGGGCTCTATATGCGCGGCGAAAGAGCAGACATGGGTCGCAAACTTTCTGATGGTGTTGACGTTGTGCAGCATTGGATTATGGCGTTGGTACAATTGGTTATCGGACTAACGCCCTATGGAGTGCTGGCACTGATGATTCAGGTATCGGTCAATGCCGATGCAGCGGCGGTGTCAAACCTGTTTAACTTTATCATTGCTTCCTACAGCGCGATTGGTTTGATGTTTTTGGTTCATGCGCTGGTTTTGGTGTTGATTGGGCGAGGCCCAAAGCGCTTCTTCGTCGCTGCATGGCCGGCCCTTAGCTTTGCCTTCGCTTCTAGGTCTTCTATGGCTACGATCCCTTTGAATGTCGAAATTCAGTCAGAGCGTATGGGGCATTCTTCAGCCATAGCCAATTTGTCAGCGACTTTTGGGGCAAGTATTGGGCAAAATGGTTGTGCGGGCATCTATCCAGCGATGCTCGCTGTCATGGTCGCGCCGACCCTAGGCATCGATCCGATGGCTGTAAATTTCTTGATGCCGCTGTTGCTGGTGACGACTTTAAGTTCTTTAGGCATTGCTGGTGTAGGCGGTGGCGCCACTTTTGCCGCTCTCGTGGTGTTGCCGGCGATGGGGCTGCCGATTACTGTGGTTGCGCTTTTGATCTCGATTGAACCGCTGATCGATATGGCCAGAACTGCTCTCAACGTCAGTGGTGCTATGATTGCAGGCGCCGTCACACATCGGCTAACTGCGGCAAAAGCGGGTTAATCGATACGGATAAGATTTTTCTGGAGATAGATTGTGCACTATGAATTTGTAGATGATCACGTTATCGCACCGGAATGGTATGGGGCATATGGCCATCCTTTAAAAGCTTTTGAATGGCTGCGGCACAATGATCCAGTGCGGTATGTTCGCCCGGAAGGTTTTCAGCCTTTTTGGGCGATCAGTAAGCACGCCGATCTGATTGAAATTGAAAAACAGCCAGAGATTTTTGTGAGTGAACCAAGACCTTTATTGATGCGGCAAGCGTCGTCACCGGAGGTCCGTCAAGAAATCATGGTAGAAATATTTAATCGCTTGCAAGATAGCCCCAAATTGCTGCAAGTGCTGGCAACTGCTGGTGATGGCGGTCTCATTCGATCATTGGTTCAAATGGATCCTCCGGACCACACACAGTATCGTGCGCTAGTGCAACCCTGGTTTAAGCCGACGAATATTAAGGCTTTGGAGCATCGGTTGACGGCGATAATCGACCAGATTTTAGACGATATGCGAGGCGATGGGCGGGAACGGGCCCTTGATTTTGTTCAGGATGTTGCAGTTTATCCGCCGTTAAAATTAATCAGTGAGTTACTGGGTGTGCCCGAGCAAGATGAGTGGCGTATCTTGAAATTGACCAACGAACTGTTTGCGGGTGATGATCCGGAGATGAAGCGGATGGCAGATGATCCTTTGTCAATCTTTGACACCATTAAGGACATCTATGATTACTTCTCTGAATTAACGGATCAAAAACGTGCCAACCCAACAGAAGATCTAGCGTCTTACATCGCTAATGGCAAGATCGCAGGAGAATATCTGCCCTACAAGGAGTTGGTGTCTTACTACACGATTATCGCGACGGCTGGGCATGACACAACGCGCAATGCAATTTCAGGGGGCTTACATGCTTTAATTGAAAACCCTGATCAGTGGCAATTATTGCAAGACAATATCGATGACGAAGAGGCCGTTAAATTAGCGGTGGAAGAAATGCTGAGATGGACAACGCCGGTAGCGCAGTTTTCTCGTACCGCCACTCAGGACTACACGCTGCGCGGTAAAGTGATAAAAGCTGGCGATCATCTAGGGTTGATGTATGCGTCAGCTAATTTTGACGAGGCTGTGTTTGATCGGCCCCATGAATTTCAGGTTTTGCGTAAACCTAATCGGCATCTAGCGTTTGGTACTGGGCCACATCAGTGTCTTGGGCTGCTTTTGGCGCGTTTAGAAATGCGCTTATTTTTCAAAGCGTTTATCCCGCGGGTAAAATCTCTGGCACTGGGTGGCGAGCCTGAGCGATTGAGAGCAAGTTTTGTTCATGGTTTTAAGCATTTGCCCATTCTCTGCAGCTTACGGTAGATCTGTGAGATGATTGACTTCTCAGAAAATACGACGGTTAGGGGATTCGAGTCCGCGGCGTGATGAAGCTGCATCTTCTAACGGGTTGATCTTATTGTCAGTTGGGGCAGGCGCCCAGTTAATGCGTCCTTGACAAGAATAGGGGGATGGTAAGTGAGTGCAGACTGGCAACAGTTCAAGGTGTTGGTGGTGGATGATGATGCCTTTCAGCGTTCCATCGTCAGCAAACTACTAAAACAACTCGGGATCACCGAGATCGCCGACGCGGAAGATGGCAAGGCGGCGGAAGCGGAGTTAGCTAAAGGTTACGATCTGCTGTTACTCGATCTGAATATGCCGGGCATGGATGGGATCGAATTTTTAAACGTACTTTCTGCACACAGCAGTAGCCCCAGTTTGATCTTTTTTAGCGGTGAGGATGGTCGCATTTTAGAGGTTGCGGAAGAACTTGCTCGCGATTTATCGATATCGGTCATTGGTTCGATTGCCAAGCCCGTCTCCAAAGAAAAAATTCAGCGGTTACTGGAGCAAACGGCCCCGCAGATGACGCAAACCACCGCACGGTTGACGCAATCGGAACTCACCGAGGACGAAGTGCGAGCAGGCATTTCTGGCGGAGCCATTACCATGTTTTATCAACCAAAGGTGGACGCACAAACGCTGGCGTTACGGGGTGTTGAATCCTTATTGCGTTGGCAAACCCCGGAGGGTGCGTTGATCGGGCCTGGCGCTGTTATTCCCGTTGCTGAAAGAACAGATCTGATCCAAGCGCTGACGCTGGGTATCTTTACGGTTTCGATGACTCAATTGGGAAATTGGCTAAAGCAGGGATTTGAACTCAGTATGTCTTGTAATTTTTCGATCGCCGATTTGGTTAAACCAGAGATTGTTGAGATGCTTGACGGTGTGCTGGCTGCTAGCGGAGTGCCTCCGGATAAGGTCACGTTAGAAGTTACCGAAAGTCAGTTACCGGAGGATGTCTCAAAGGTGTTATCCGCCTTAACTCGGTTAAGACTTCGAGGATATGAAATATCCATTGATGATTTCGGTACGGGCTTTTCATCGATGGAACAACTGAGACGGTTTCCCTTTACTGAGCTCAAGATTGATCGTGCCTTTGTCAATGGAGCTGAGCAAAAACCCTCTGCCCGCGCCATTTTAGAATCGAGTGTTGATTTGGCACGTCGATTAAATATTCGTTCGGTAGCAGAAGGGATAGAAACCGAAGCGGATTTAAACCTGTGTCGCACCTTGGGTGTCGATGTTGCCCAAGGTTATTATGTCTCAAGACCGCTGTCTTCAAATGCGCTGGAAGATTGGGCAAAAAGCTGGCAGTTGTAACACTGTTAAGAGGCTGACGCGTTAAGACGCATCCGCTTTGAGAAAGCCTGGCTTCTATACGGTCTCATTGCTTGACATCGCGTGAAATAAACTTGTTTCGAGCGCCGGGAGGTTAGATAACCCCAAGTTCTTGTAAGCGTTCATTAAGGTAATCACCCGCCAAATAACGATTGGACAGTCTGACGTCGGCCCGCGGATGCAGAAAAAGGGGTAAAGACATTCGGCTAGCCGAACCGGCAGATCCGGCAGTGACAGAGACTCGATGGGTCGTTGACGGAAAGTATTGGCCTGAGGCCTCCGCTAGCATATCTCCTGTGTTGATGATCACCTGGTCTGGCTTATCATCAATCTGAATCCACTGGCCGGTTCTATCGAGGATTTCAAGACCCGGGCCGTCGGAAGCAGGAAGTAGCGTTAGTAGATTGATATCCTCGTGAGCACTGGCTCTGGGCTGCTGGATATCATCAGATATTGCAGGGTAGTGCAATATTCTAAGGAGGCTCGAGTCGCTGTCGTGGATCATGTTCGATAGCGGTTCAAAAAATTGGTTTGAGACTTTCTCCGGTGAGAAGGTGTCAACAAAGTTCAACAGCTGTTTGGCAAAGGTTTCTGCCTGCCGGTAGTAATCCAGAAGATCCTGGCGCAACGTCTCTGGACATTGTCCCCAGGGGTAGAAGTGAAAATATTCTTTATAATCCTTTAGATCGCTGCCTTTAGCCGATTCGGCCTCTTCAAGTCCGAAATAACCGTCCTGAGTATCTAAGCGATAAGGGTAGTGAAATTTTTCATCGGTATTGAAAAAGCCACGCCAGGTATCGTAAATCCGATCGACTAGGGTCATATCGATCGGGTGGTCTGTGAGTGCGGCAAACCCATATTCGTGTAGTGACGCAACGAAAGCTTGATCGCTGTCCTTATCGTTAAGGGATATCGTTGGCAGTGTTTGGGAAGGCATACGAGGAAATTCCAATTAAAACGACAGAAAAAATCCTGCTAAGGCAGCACTTAAGAGATTGGCGAGCGTTGCTGCTAACAGCGCGCGGACGCCAAGCCTTGAAATATCGTCGCGACGGCTAGGGGCCAGTGCTCCGAGTCCGCCAAGCAGAATGGCAATTGAGGAAAAATTCGCAAAGCCGCAAAGCGCAAAAACAACCACGGCTTGGGTAATCGGCGATAACGTGTCTGCTAAATCAAGGTAAGCAATGTAAGCGACGAACTCGTTTAGCACCAATTTTTGACCAATCAGTCCGCCCGCGATGGTCGCCTCAGACCAGGGTACACCTAGCAGAAAAGCAATCGGTTGAAAGAGATACCCTAAAATCCCCTCAATGGTAATCGCTTCAAAGCCAATTAACGAGCTGGTCCACCCAAGCAAGCCGTTTAGGGCAGCAATTAGCGCGATGAACGCCAGCAGCATCGCGCCCACCGCCATTGCCATTTGGAGTCCTGTCATGGCACCGGCCGCGGCTGCGTCAAATATATTGACGTAGCTGTGACTGTCATCACCTTCTACTGCATCAGGTTGCGCCGGTGTTTCAGTTTCTGGGATCATGATTTTGGCCATCATTAATCCCCCCGGAGCGGCCATAAAGCTGGCGGCAAGCAGATACTTCATCTCAATACCTAAGGCGGCATAGCCGGCCATGACAGACCCGGCAATAGAAGCCAGTCCGCCGACCATCACCGCGAACAATTCGCTACGAGTCATTCCTGCGATGTAAGGTCTGACGACCAAAGGCGCTTCTGTCTGTCCGATAAAAATGTTAGCTGCCGACGCCATAGATTCAGTGTGACTGGTTTTCAGTAACTTGCGCAACGCGCCGCCGATCAATTTGATTAACCACTGCATGATATGGAGGTAGTAAAGCACCGCAATCAGAGCCGAGAAAAATACAATGACGGGCAAAACATTGAACGCGAACACAAACCCAGCGCCTTCTGCTACCAGAGAACCAAATAAGAAATCGATGCCGGCTTGAGAATACCCGAGCATGGCAACCACTTTTTCAGCGAGTGCCTCAAGTAGGCTTTTGCCTAAAGGCACATAAAGGATCAGCCCTCCGAGTCCAGCCTGAAGCGCAAAAGCCCCTAAGACAGTGCGCTTTGAAATGGCTTTTCGATTGGAAGAAAAAAGGTATGCGACGACAGGAAACAGCACGATACCGAGTAAGCTGATCATAGGATTCGCCAAGTGGGCCAGTCGGAATCATAACAACCAAAGCGGGGGGTTGCGAAGTGTTTTGACCTGTCGTTGCATTCATAGCACTCTAGCAATTCCAATGGCACCAAGGAGAAACGAATGCTGACAAAAGGTGATGACTATCCGTTGCATCAAACGCCGGAACCGATGGCTTATGTTGGCGGTAACCGTAATTTTTACGATCGATATTTCTTTAACGGATATAACGCTGATGGTTCGGTTTTCTTTGCGTTCGCCCTTGGCGTTTATCCCTATGTTGATGTGATGGATTCGGCCTTTTCCGTTGTGATTGGCGGCCAGCAGCGTAACGTGATCGCCTCTAAAACCATGACCTTAGAGCGATTAGATACCTCTGTTGGGCCGCTGGCGCTTGTAGTTGAGACGCCCCTTGAGCGACTGCGCATTCGTTGTGACGATACCGAGTCTGGATTACATTGCGATCTGGTCTTCACGGCTTTTATTCCGGCCCATGAAGAGCCAAGGTTTGTGCGCCGCCAGGGATCTCAGCTTGGAATGGATCTAACTCGGATGATGCAAAACGGTTCTTGGTCCGGCACTTTAGTGGTTGATGGTCAGACTTATCATTTGACCGATGACAGATTTATAGGCACGAGGGACCGATCATGGGGGCTGCGCAATATCGGTGCACCGGACGCGCAACCAAATCCAGGCGCAGGTAACGTCCAGTTTTATTGGATCTGGGCGCCGATGAATTTTGAGGACTTCAGTATTCACTATTTTGTCAATCAGGATGAAGCGGGTGATGCATGGAACGAAAATGCGGTTCTGATCCCAAAGCTGGGAGGAGGTCCTGAACGACAAATGAAGTCTTATAGCTATGACTGTTGTTATGAATCGGGCACACGTTTTGCCAGTAGCGCACTGATCAAAATGGTCGATGCGGCAGGAGATCTCTATGAGATTGAAATGCGACCCCAATGGAATTTTTACATGAAGGGGCTGGGTTATGGGCATGAAACCCACCGTCATGGCAGCTACCATGGGGCTTTGTCTGTCATTCGTGAGCAGTATTCGACGGAATCGGTTACGCCTGACAATATCCATGTTCAAGCGTTTTGCGATGTCACGCTAAAGACAGGTAAGGGCGAGTCTCAGGGCAAAGGAGTGTTAGAGCAACTCGTGATCGGGCCGCATCAGCCCTCTGGCTTCAGTGAATTAATGGATTTCGCATCTTAGCTGGTTAGCGCCTACATAGATAAGGTTAGGGCCGGCGAGCTGCGATGATGGCACGCAGCGGGGCCGGATGGCCTTCGATGGTGAGGTTTGGGTCAAGAGGGTCTAAAAAATCCGCCAGCGACTGAAACTGCATCCAACCTGTTGCTCTTTGCTCGAGGGTTGTGGTCCGAGTTATGTCGATAATTTTAAGATCTTCAAAGCCAGCATCTTCAAGCTGGGAAGATAATTTCGGCAGCGATGGTAGTTCCCAGACATTGCGCATTTTGGCATATCGATCTTTAGGTTGCAGGGCACAGGCTTCAGGGTTGTCAATGATTAAGGTTTCAAGCACCAGTTCTCCACCCGGGGAGAGCGCCTTAAAGCAGATATCGAGATGCGATTCAGGTTGTTTACGATGGTACAAAACCCCCATAGAAAAAACGGTATCAAAACACTCGGTAACAGGCAGATCTTCATCAAGCAGCGGCAACATCGCTGCCTGGTTTTTGGGCTGCAGCAACTGCAGCGCCTGGAACTGGTAACAAAACAGCCGGGTGGGGTCGATCCCCAGCGCGAGTCTGGCGCCTGCCCCAAGCATTCGATAGAGGTAGTAGCCGTTACCGCACCCTATGTCTAAAGCCGCCTTGCCCTGAAGGGGCTGAATTCGCTCCGCCAGGCGCGCCCATTTCCAGTCCGAGCGCCATTCGCTGTCAATCACGATACCAAAAATATTAAAAGGGCCCTTACGCCAAGGATGCAGTTGTCTTAAAGCTGTCTCGAGCGTCGTCAGATCGATGTTGTCAGAACTTGTAAGATTGATCGTTGGGGAAGCGAAATCTGGCCAGCATTGTTTAAGGGCTGGCAATGATCCTATCACTTGATCCCAATCGTCGGCCCGACCGTGGGGACGAGCCGTTAATCGGTACTGCACAGCTTGGTAAAATTCGTCGTGGAAGCATTCGAGGGGTTCGTCCTTGATGACGCGAAAAAAATCCAAAAACACAGGAAGCAGGGGTAAAGCCATTTACGCCGCCTGCTTCCAGCCCACTAGGGCGATGAAATTAATCGCTCTTAGAAGCGTCGCGGCATGAGAAAAACCGGCGGCAGCTAGACGGTCGAGATGTTTCTGCTCAGTCTCGGGAATCAGGACGGATTCTAGTGCGGCACGCTTCTGAGCGATTTCGAGCGCGCTGTAACCCTGTCTTTTTTTAAACGCAAGATGCATTGCCTCAAGCTCGGATTGGCAAAAAGTGTCTTCGTGAACAACCTTCTCTGCTAGGAAAACGACGCCCCCCGGCGTTAATGCTTCAAAGATCTCTGCTAATAGCCGGTCCCTGTCGATTAGCGGTAAAAATTGCAGGGTGTAGTTCAAAACAATAACAGAAGCACCCGCAAGCGGCGCCTCGGTCAGATCCTGGCATTGGAGGGAAACCCGATTGCGGGCAATTAAATCTGAGAGGGACTGGCGACATTGCGCGATCATGGCGGGTGAATTATCAATACCGATAATCTCGGCGCTTTCGGGTGCTGCTTCACTTAATGCTCGAGTTGCAACCCCCGACGAACAACCCAAATCGAACAGTTTTGTGTTGGGTTGACCATATCGCTCGGCAATCAGCGTGATTAAATCGATGCTGAGGGTATATCCAGGGACGGAGCGGAGGATCATATCGTCAAAAACCTGAGCCACCTCGTCGTTAAATTCAAAAGGTGCGACCGCGTCTTGCAAGCTCGCATAAACTTTGTCTCTTTGAGCTTTATGGGTCGATGGCTTTAGGGGTTCCGATGTCATAGCGCTTTAGCCGTTTGTCAGAACGGGTATCTTAAGGGACTTCCGACACAGGTTAAATCCTGATTTAGACCAACAAGGTTTGCGTTTCGCTGTCAGATTTAGGGTCAGATCTTGAATTCTAAGTCCATAGGACTATGATCATGGGGCAAGCCTTTGGTCTTGCTGTTGTATAGAACCCCGTAGGGTCTAAGTCGCCACGAGAAAGGAGTGCCCTTTGAGCGAGAGAATTCTGAGGATCAACACTGCGGGCATGCCGATGGCGTGGTTAACCTGGCAAGAGGCCGTGTTGTTGCACGCGCGGGATTTGGTCAGCTGGACCTACGGCGAGACTTTGAAGGTGGTGCAAGGCGGAATCAATAAGGTTGGGATGCGAACTCGGTTACCGCTGAAAAGTGTGCTTGCCTGCAAGGGTAAAGTCATTACTTTGGATTATCAGCCTTGCCTGTCGAATGCCACACTGTTTCGACGAGATCATCACACCTGTCTTTACTGTGGCCTCAGATTTGAAACCAAAGACTTGAGTCGTGACCATGTGTTGCCTGTGTCCAGGGGAGGTCTAGATGAGTGGACGAACGTTGTGACCGCCTGTAAGCGCTGTAACGCCAGAAAGGGAAGCCGTCTTCTGTCAGAATCGAGCTTGACGCTATTAGCCTTGCCGTATCGGCCGAATCATGCCGACTATCTTGCGTTAACCCATAGTGGTCGAATTCGAGGTGATCAAATGACTTTTCTTAAAAGTCAGTTCTCTGCTCACCGCCGACAGCAGAACGCGTTGTCTTTCGCGGAAGAAGCTTGACGCTTCTTAAAGAGCACTCATTAGAGGGCTTTAGTTACTTGATAAATGATGAGGAGCTCAGCGCCGATGCCTGTCACTTATGAAATGAATCAAAAAACAGCCGTGATCACCATTGACCGAGAAGCACAATTGAATGCCATGGATGAAGCTGTAATACAGGGGCTTAGAGCTGCATTTGAGCGTTATCGCGATGATGGCACCGCACGTTGTGCGATATTGTGTGCCGCAGGCGATAGAGCCTTTTCCGTAGGTGCTGACATTAAAAATGGACCAAAGGAGATGTGGCAGGGGGTGCCGTCAGTGGGCGTTGTGTTGAATAAGCCCATTATCGCTGCAGTTCAGGGCTATTGTGTTGGTGGCGCTTATATTTTGGTGCAGATGTGTGACCTGGTGGTCGCGTCAGAGGATACCAAGTTTCGATATCCCGAAGCGCAAGTAGGTTTTACCGGTGGTCTAATTGCCGGTTGTGCGACGAAAATTCCTCATAAGGTTGCTATGGAATTTATGCTCTTAGGGCAGGACTTAACCGCTGAACGAGCTTATGAGGTTGGTATGGTGAACCGCGTCGTGCCTCGCGGAACGCAATTAGCTGCTGCGCTCGAATACGCGAGAATTCTTGAACGTAGTGCCCCTTTAGTGGTTGAAACCATAAAACATTTCGTCGATCAGACAGTGCCCAAGGGGCCAGCAGAATTAGCCGCTCTGGCGCGTGATCCGTTACTTCGGGTTAGAGATTCTGAGGATGGTGCTGAAGGGCGCGCGGCCTTCAAGGCAAAACGTCAGCCCGAATTTAAGGGTCGGTAGCGAGCTCACTGCAAGCCCTTATCCTTCAATCTTTGTAAGCTCCACACGCTCAAAACTTCCAATACTCTCGATACCTGTAAGGCAATAGTGAGTCGAGGCCGGTCGTCACTTAAGCGATCGAGGTAAAGCCCGATGCGCTGGATAGGCAATTGCTTTTGCTTGGTTGCTGGTAATGGTAATGGTAAGGCTAGGCGGCAGCAAGTTAACGAGGTAAGACCTTCTATCAAACATTTGGTGGCGCTTGAGTGGCGACCACTCGATTAGAACAGTCGCAAATGCTCCCTAAATAGTAGCCAGCCGGTACAAGATGGCGGTCCTTGTGATTGGCAATGTGGCGTTGCTTTTTTTAAACAGACGCTGCCTTTTTAAGCAAGTGTCTCAGCTCTGATCTTGTAGCGAGCTCAGATCGCGCGCGCCATCATAAGCAATTCCTTGCTCGATAAGCGATTCAATCTGACTGTCTGATAGACCGCTGGCCTTGAGCAGCGCACGGGTGTGTTCTCCGTGGCGGGGTGCAGGCATTCGTTGCTCTGGGCTGGAACGCGAGAATCTAGCCGCAGGTCGAGCCTGCCTGATCTTGCCTGCAACTGGATGTTCGATTTCAAATAGCAATTGGTTTTCTGAGACTTGTGGGTGTTGGATCATTTCATTACGCGTTAAAACCGGCGCGCAAGGCACTCCTGCAGCTTCAAGACGCTCTAACCAATGCTCTGCGGTGTCAGTCAAGAGCGCGTCTTGAGTCATTTGTAATCGGACATCAGCATTACGGTCTCGTAGAGCAGGCGTTGTGAAACGTTCATCGGCTTTCCACTCAGGGTGACCGACCGCATCGCACAGCCCCAACCATTGTTTGTTTGCCATCGCTGAAACCGAGATATACCGTGTTTGAGTTTCGTAAATCAGGTCAATGAACGTGGCTGCTCTTTGCTGGCTGACCTCGTGATCGACGAATGTCTGGCTACCCATGTCAGAGGACCAAAGGAAATTGACCACGGCGTCGAGCATAGAGACTCGAACGTGTTGACCCTCTGCACTTCGAGCCTTATGGACTAAAGCACTGCTGATGGCCTGGGCTGTTACTAAGCCGGTTAACTTGTCCGGCAATATGGTTCGTACCAGTCTGGGCCTGAGTTCGTCGGATCCACCTTGAATCGTTGCGAGCCCACTGACCGCTTGGATAATAGGATCATAGACTGGTTTATGAGAGAGCGGGCCCGTCTCACCAAACCCCGAAATCGAGACATAAATGACCTCAGGGTTGACGGCGACGACATCATCGTAGGCGACGCCCAGACGTTCAACTACCCCAGGCCTGAAGTTCTGGATCACCACGTCGGCATCTTTGGCGACTGCCAATAGGGCTTGTCGACCCTCGGGCTTTTTTAGGTCAAGCGCGAGCGCCTGTTTGTTTCGGTTGTTATTGAGAAAAACCGTTGTAAAGGTTTGACTGCCATAGCCAGCGCCTCGGGCGTGATCGGGGGCCGTAATAGATTCGACCTTGATCACGTCTGCGCCTTGGTCTGCAAGTAGCATAGTGGCCGACGGACCGGAGATGACCGTAGTAAGATCAACAATTTTAATACCTTTAAGAGGTCCTGCCATGATCGACTCCAATAATTCGCTAGACCATAATGTATCAGGTTTTAAAGGAAGACGGTCACGACCATAATCGTTGCTGCTGCTGCCTGCTCGCACAGCGCTGAGTTAATCATTAAAGCGCCGAGATAGTAGGTGTTTGGCCTAGTGGGGCGTTATTCAACGGACGTTTTTGTCACTGACTAAGACCTTATCCTGAGTCCAAGGATGGTTTCAAAGGAATACCATGAAACAAGAACTGGCAATTTTGCTGAGGCTTTCAGGGCCGATGATCGCCACCCAGTTTTTCATTATGGGCATGGGGTTCGTTGATACGGCGATGTCTGGACACTATAGCGCAGTCGATTTGGCCGGTGTCGCGATGGGCGGCGTGATTCTTTGGCCACTGTTTATGTTGTTTGCCGGCGTATTAACCGCATTGACACCCATGGTATCTCAACACCTTGGTGCCGGTCAGCGGGATCTAGTTGGAGCGCTGATTCAGCAAGGCTTGTGGGTCGCCTTGTTTTGCGGCGTTGTGCTTTTTGTAATGGTGAGAAATGCCGAACCCTTGCTTGTATTTTTTGAGGTTGAGGCTGATGTCATTAAGATTGCTACCGCCTATCTAAAAGCGGCTGCCTGGGGATGCCCGGCTGTTTTGCTGTACGTTTCGTTTCGATACGCCTGCGAAGGCCTTGGCCAGACGTTGCTGCCCATGCTAATTGCAGGCTCGACGCTGCCCGTGAACGCTCTGCTGAATTATGCGCTAATTTATGGTGTTTGGGGTTTGCCAGAGCTTGGTGGTGAAGGCTGCGGTTGGGCAACGGCGCTTACCATGTGGTTTGAGCTCGGACTGATGCTTGCATTAATTCGACGCCCTTGGCTTTTAGATACAGGGTTATTAAAGCAGTGGTTTTGGCCATCTCAGAGATTGATTCGAAGTATTTTGATGGTTGGTACGCCAATCGGCATAACGTTGTTTCTAGAGATGACGGTATTTTCTTTGGTGAGTTTGTTGGTCGGGTCCCTCGGCGTCGTTGCGATAGGCGCTAATAGCATTGGTGGAAATCTCAACTGGCTGGTTTTTGTCATTCCAATGGCGTTAGGCTCAGCGGCGAGTATTCGGGTCGGATTTTATGTCGGGTCTAGGGACTACGAGCGCGCCGCCCAAGTTGCGCGATTAGCAGTGACTTTGTCAGCGGGATACGCTTTGATGGCGAGTTTGGTCCTTGTAGTAGGGCATGAGTTTCTACCGAAGATCTACACTTCGGACCCGGCGGTGTTGATACTTGCGGCGGATGTGGTGCTAGTCGTTGCAGCTTATCAGTTTTTCGATTGTACTCAGGCAACGATTATCGGCGCGCTTCGAGGCTACAAAGACACCCAGTTCCCTATGTGGCTCTCCACCATTGGCTACTGGTTCTTGGCCTTGCCGATAGGGGTAGTGTTGGGCTGGGGGCTGCTGGGGTGGAATTTGGGCGTCATTGGATTCTGGATCGGGCTAGGTTTTGGCGTCGCGTTGATCGCATTCGGAGGACTGTTCAGGCTTGGGTGGATCCGCAGAAACGTTCAGCGGATAGAGCAGTTGGCAGCGGTTTAGTCTTTGTTATTTTCTAAATGTCAGATTTTGGGAGGGGCCAATGATTCGATTGCCAAGATCGGCGCCGAGTAATCAAGTTTTCCGGGGTCTTGAAACCGACGGCGCATTGATCGTAGAAGGATTTCTAGAGGCCGAAAAGTTGATGACCTTAAAAGCCGTGGTCACAGCCTTAGCGGATCAACATGCCTCTGGCGCCAGCGGCGAAGCACGCTTTTGGCAAGCATTTCATGGGTCAAAGACCAAACGTTTTACCGGGATCGGTCTACACACCGAGATATTCTTCGACTTACTCGAGGATGAATTGTTGCAGACTCTGGGTGATGCGCTACTGACAACATCGGGCAGCCAGTATTGGATGAACACGTGTCAAGCGATGATTATTGGGCCGGGCGAGCGCGCACAAATGCTGCATCGAGACTGCGACAATTGGTCAAGCGTTACCAGTCTGCTGTGGCCTAACTGCCCCGAGCTGACATTCAGTATGATACTTGCGCTAGACAAAGTTGATGAAGCCGTCGGCGCAACGAGAGTTATCCCGGGCAGTCATCTATGGTTGGATCACAGTAGGATTGGTGACCCAAATGACGCCGAGGCCGCGGAGCTGGCTGCTGGTGATGCCTTGGTCTACAGCGGAAAGGTGATCCATGGCGGTGGAGAGAATCAAACCTTGGATCGATGGCGCTGGGCGCTGCATTTGTCTTTTGTGGTTGGATGGCTGACGCCGGAAGAGGCAGCTTCGCATATCTTTACCCGAGAGCATGTAGCGAATCGATCTGAGCGTACCAAGCGGTTGCTGGGATTTAGTGCTTTTAATCCTTATCCAGCAAGAGGTGGGCGCCTGTGGCTCAAAGATTTCCAGACCTGGTGAGCGCGATCGATGCTTATGAAGGTTTGACCGTTCCTTGATTGGATAGAGCGGTAATCAGGGTAAGGTTTCCGCTGAGCGTCCAGAGTCTGTAACACAGTAGGATGCTAGCGGTGCCCACGCCGGCAGCAAGACCATACCAGAACCCATAAACCTGAAGCGCTGGCATGAACCAACCAAAGCCCAGCGCGCATCCTAAAGGTAGGCCAATAACCCAGTAACTTAAGAGCGCAACACGCATGGGAATCTGGGTGTCCTTGTATCCTCGTAGCGTGCCAATGGCGGTGGATTGGGTTGCGTCAAAAATCAAAAAAAAGACGACGAATAGCAAAAGTTCTCTAGCAAGATTAATGACGCCGGGCTCCTCTGTGTAAAAACCAATGAGTACTTCGCGAAGGGAGAAAATGAGCACAGCGCCCGTAACGGCTAGCAACATGCTGCCAGCGATGGCGATTCCGGCGGTGCTTCGCGCAGCGAGTGCTTCGCCCTCACCAATTCTAAAGCCGATTCTTATGGTTGCTGCCATACCAAGGGCCATTGGCGGCATGAAGAGCACCGCATTGATATTCATTGAAATATTGTGGGCAGCCACCACCTCCGGTCCGTAGCGTCCGAGAAGCAAAGTGGTAAAGGCAAATAACCCCATTTCGGCAAAAATCGTTGCTCCGATCGGCAACCCCACAATTAAAAGTTGTTTAATTCTTGGCCAGTCTGGTGCTGTGATACGCCGCAACCATTGGGTTTTTTTGAAACGGGGCCGGGTCACGACGAAGACAACAAGAATGAGTTGGAACCACATGATGATCGCTTGAGCCACCCCGCAGCCGATGCCGCCTAGCTCTGGAAAGCCGAAAACCCCGTAAATAAGCACGTAATTTAGAGGTATTTTGAGTATCAGTGCCGATATGGCGATCAGCAAGGCGGGTCTTGTAAACCCCATGCCGTCGGCGAGAAACCGCAGAGCGAAAAAACACATCAGAGCAGGTATACCGAGAGAGCACATCTGCAGATAGGCAATAGATATCCGCGCCGAGCTCGCCTCGACCTGCAGCAGGTCGTAGATCGGGCCAATTAAATTCAGCAACAGTGCTGCGGCGAGCCCACCGACAATAGCCATCCAGAGGCCCTGTCGAATCACTTCGCCAATCTCTGTAAATTCCTTGGCGCCATTGAGTTGCGACACCGTAGGTGTCACCGCTTGGATGCAGCCCATGAACAAGAGCATCACCGGCCACAAAACACTAGAACCCAATGCTACCCCTGCTAAATCCACCGCACTGTATTGACCAGCCATAATGGTATCGGTGACGCCCATACCCATTTGCGCCAGCTGAGCCCCCATTAGGGGTAAGGCCAGTTGAAACAATTTTTTTATTTCAAGTCCGATGATTTTCATCGATTGGGTTGCCTTGGCACCTTTGGCGGAATTTTGTTCATAAGATAATACGGCCTCATAAGGCGGCGCCTTGGTTTTGGTCAAGGCCCGGGCAGTATTCATTACGAGTCTGAATTCGGGGCCGCGCGGGTGCTAACAGCTGAACGCAACAAGAGATCAGGCTGCGGCATGGGTGGTCAAGACAGCTTTTGCTGGTGAATTCTGACAACTGCATGTAGGGTCCGCTGTGAAACCGAGGCAACGAGTGCTCAAAGTCCGATGATCCTAGATCAGGCGACAGTTTGCGAGTTTTTGTTAGCGAATTGTGTCGGAATACAGGCGGATTTATCCTCATTGAGTGCCGCGGAACTGAAGGTAGTTTTGCTGTCCGAATGTATTATTCGAAAACGATCAATTGCTTGTCAATGTTCGACAAAGATTACCATCTGCCGTCTTAGAAGCTCTGAGTTGCAGAAAAATTAAAAGCGCTCGCTGAAGAGCCAATAAAAATAGGGTTCCGGAACTCGGGTGACGAGGATGCGCTACCTTAAGCTAGGTCCTGTCGAGGCTGTATTGATCTAGGTAGGCCAGCAATAGTGCGCCCCGATGCAGTATCGCTGGATGGCTAGCGTTAATTCGCCAAAAACGTGTGCGGGCATCATCTGGATGATCCTCCTCAACAACTTGTTGTAAATCTGCAAGTTGCCAAAGTGCGGTGCTCAGGGTGCTCTTGCTGATGTTTAGCCGTTCGGAGAGATGTTTTAGGGTAAGGGCTCTCTGATCATTAAAGAAGTGAGCTTCCCACAAGGCAAGCTCCACACAATATTGTGTCAGCGTATGGTTTGGATTTATGGCGAGCAAAGAGGTAGACAAAGACTGCGCGAGCGAGATGTTGAGCTTACAGGTACGAATGCCAAATGGGTTATCCACCTCTTTAAATGGAATCTTGGCTCGCCGAAAACTGATTCGAAATGTGTCGATGATAGAGGGGCTTGGTAGCCACTGACCGTTTCGCAGAATCAACCTACCGGCACAAAGACTTTTGTTTAAAGATCGATTGACGATTTCGTTTTCAAAGGGGATGTTGGCGTAATAATCCTCGACAACAAAAGGTTGATTAGCTTCAAAAAATTTAGCGGTGTAACAACATTTTAAATTCCAAATCTTGAGGCTAGATTTTGATGTGTGCATATTCTTAAGGAATTGCACGCCGGCATCGGTTAAACCGGTAAGAGCACCTTTTTGCGGCCGTTTGCATTGAGGCCGAGGCGAGTTTGTAAATCTGAGCTGTGCCATACTTCTTCCTTGAAATATCGATGCTCTTAACGGATGCCCTTAACGGATGCCCTTGAGGTAGTCTTCCTGACTACAACTCAGGCAACTAGAACATGTTTTCCGATTGTAGGCAATACGTTTTCGAGTTCGCTCTATTGATTGATATTTTGGTCTGGATAGCCTAGATATTGCACAGACTAACGACCCTTAACAGTGGATGATTGATCTCGAAGTTGTGAGTAATGATAGATATGCTAGTACAAACGTTGCAGATGATTTTGAACGAGTTTTGAGCTTAATGACGATAAAAGAGGGTTTAAATATCACTAATGATTTTGGTGCAGCCTTGAAGGCCGCAATTTCAGGTGTTTTATCTTTGATGCTGTCGTTTGGTATTAACGCTGAAACAAACGATCGCCCAGCAGGCTTTGTTAATGTAGCGACGTTTGCGCCTGAGATTATGTTATCGATTCGATACGCGTCTGCGGACAACTTTCTTGGCAGAGTGGTCGAAGGGTATGAAGCGCCCTCGTGTTGGTTAGTGATGCCTGCGGCCGAGGCTTTAAAGCAAGCTCATTTAGTCCTTGAAGCACAAGGTCTGGGGCTTATTGTTTTTGATTGCTATCGGCCTCAAAGGGCCGTTCAGGATTTTGTGTCATGGGCGCTCACCAAAGAAGCTAGTCAGAAAGCAGCTTACTTTCCGAGGGTTCCAAAATCTGAATTATTTGCAAAAGGGTATATCGCTCGACATTCTAGTCATAGCCGAGGCGCGACTGTTGATGTTGGGATAGTTAGGTCAGCATCTGAAACCAAAGCTTCGATCGAGGCTAACCATGAGGCGAGTCAGGCCTCTGTCTGTCAACTGCATGCTTCGCAAGATCAACGAGCCGGCATGCTCGACTTTGGTTCCAGCTATGATTGCTTCGATGTCATCAGTCATACAAAACACCCGACCATAAGTGCAGGCGCAAAAGCGAATCGGGAACTGTTAGTTGAGACTATGTCTGCAGTAGGATTTAGCAATTATCAATTAGAATGGTGGCACTTCACTTTGGATGCTGAGCCTTATCCGACGGTGTACTTTGACTTTCCAGTCTTAGCACAGTGATCGATTGCCTAAAGCTAATAAAGCTAATTAAGTGCTAATGCGGGATGGGTTTTGCGGATCAGGGTCCTTTAAATAACCTAGATTATCCAAATTGGCATCATGGCGAGACTGAGTGATTTCATACTTAGAAAAGAGATAAAGCGCCAAAGAAGGCAGCAATACGCTAATAATAACGATGGCCAACGCCAGGTGTTCTATTGCCGCTATTTTATCTGCTTGCGTCCCCTCTGCTGAAAAGCCCACTACACTCAACAGAACCCCTTTAATCATCAGGCCGATACCTGAAACGGACTTTTGAATAAGGTTAGGGCCAGCAAAAAATAGCCCTTCAGCTCGTCTTCCCGTTTGGGTTTGGCTGTCTTCAACAACATCGGCGGTCATTGACCCGACCAGAATCCAAGCAAGCACGGCGACTGCAGCAGAGATCAGTGAGTGCAGCATCATGACCCACCAAAGCGCGCCATATTGATCGCCATTGGGCGGGAGTATTTGAGTACCAAAATGAATGTCTGTAAGCCTGAGAATTAAGAGTAAAGGGCCAATGACAATAGATAAAATAAACAGTGAGACAGCCAGTCGTTTCTTATCGAATTTTTTAGCCAAAGGGCCTGCAAAGGCGCTGATAGCCATGGCGGCCATTAGATCGATGATGGCAAAGATGGCGACATCAGAAGGTTTCCAGTCCCAAAAAAAACTATTGAAGTAAAATCCAAGGCCACTGGTTAGACCAATGAAAACCGCAAAAACAACGCCGGAGAAAAACAGCATTAGCCAGGATTTATGATTGAGCGTCTCTTTGATTTCGCTCCATATGGCTCGAATCGATGTCGGTCTGCTCGATTTTGGGGCCTCGAGGTGAGGGATGTCTTTGAGGGTGCCAAAGGCAAAAATCGAAGCAGTAATGATGATTAAGCTGCTTCCCCAGAGCGCCAGTTCTTGGTAGCCATCAAAGTTATCGTAAGAATCCTTTAAAAAATATTTTTGGGTTGCCCAAAAAATCCCGGCGCCTCCAATCCAACCGAAAAAGCTACTTAAACCATGGAGTTGGGTTCGCTGATGGTAGTCCTTAGAAATTTCGGCGCCGAGTGCCTCACGTGGAATCTGGTACAGAGTCCATGAGATTCGCAACAACGCGATGAAGAACAGTAATTGGCAGAATAGCCCTAATTGCGAGTCTGCTAGCTGCCATGTGATGAGCAGAAAATAGAACAATGCACCGGGGATAATGCTAGCAAAAATGTAAGGATGCCTGCGACCTAGGCGTGTTCGTGTGTAGTCGGAGAAGTACCCGATCAGCGGATCGGTAATGCCGTCTATCACCAGAGCAATGGCCAGGGCTAAGCTGACCAAGAGGGCATCAAGGCCAAGGACGTTGTTGTAGTAGTAGAAGATCGGCGCACCAAGCAAATTGCCTTTAATGGCTGGTGAAAGATTGCCAATGCCATAGAAGATGAGACTCGAAAATGGTGCGCTTCTCTGTGCCATAAGGGATTCTCCGAGCGAGGCTTTAACGTTAACCTAAACGTCTTCGATAAACTATGTACCAGAAACGACTTTGATGGCTTGGTTCTTGATTTTATGTAGAACTAAACTTGAGCTGCAAGAAGAGATTCGCAACGTCTTATTAGGCTACGCTCTTAATGTGCCTTCATGGGTATCGGTGAACGTATGAGACGACAAAATGACAGCGGGTGAGATCAGGGAACTTGGTTGGATAGGGCTTGATCCAAAAAGCCCAGCGATTGATTCGCTCAAATCCACTTTAGCCAGTGAACCAGGGTTAAAAGGCTTTGATGTGTTTTCGCCAGATGCAATCAGCGCGATTGCAAAGGCTTTCCACCGAGATGGCTTTGCGGTCGTAAAAGATGTGTTGTCCCCTCAGGCTCTAGCCTCCTTGCAAACAGGTTGCGACCGAGTGGTCCAGGAAATGCTGAGCCTGGACCCAGAGGCAAGGGGTAATCGTGGATCTCACCGATACTCGTTTGGTGGCGCGTCCCTTACCGGTGCTCAGCTGCATCAGCCAGAATGGGTTGAATTACTTGAAGTAAGCTCGGTTATGCAGATGATTGAAGCGATCTTCGGCAGTCCAGATTTCATTGTGAGAAGTGCTGGCGGTGATTTTTGCTTGCCCGGGGCGATCGATTACCAACCGCTGCACTCGGATATATCCGATCGAAAAGAGATTACGCTGAAACCAGGTAAGGCACTGGTCTTAGGATCTTTTTCAGATCCGGAGGGTCTGGTCGACTACCGTGACTTACCTTGCCCCTATATCTCGTGCAATTTTTTGACCAGCGATTGGACCTCGCTGAATGGCCCGATCCGACAGATTCCAGGAACTCAGCGTAGCCATCAACCGATCCCAAGTTTGGACGAGGAGCCAGACTGGATGCGCGTCTCAAGGCTCTTTCCTTTGAAAGCAGGAAGCATCATTTTAAGGGATGTTCGCGCATGGCATGGTGGTACTCCTAATGTCTCCCAATTCGTAAGGTGTATGCCAAATGTCGAATTCTTAGCACCTTGGTATCGAGAACCTGTCGTGCGCAGCTTGCCTTTGGCGTTATATGATCGGTTAGAACCAGTGGCCAAATATCGGTGTCGCTATATTGTTGAGCAGCCCGGCTCACCGCTCCGTCTTGGCTATCGGCGCGAATTTGGTGGTACCCCGGAGAATTCGCGAAGTCGCCCCAAAGTGCGCTAGCTAGTCGCGATAAGGCGTGCAAAGTTAGGATAACCGCCTCGCGCCTTATGGGGTAATTCGTTAGAATGCATGGGTTAGGACCGAGGGGACAATCTTTTGACAGACTATGATGAGATTTTAATCGCGCTGAGAAAGATTACTCGGGCAATTGATCTCCATTCCAAAAAATTGCTAAAGGCCTCTGGTTTAACGACATCTCAGTTACTGGTGATGCAAGCGATTAGAAAATTGGATTTAGCGTCGCCAAGTGCGATCGCCCGAGAAGTCATGCTGTCCCAAGCCACGATTTCTTCACTGTTAGATCGTCTGGAACGTAACCAGCTTATCCGACGGTCGAAGGGACATGTTGATCGCCGTCAAACTCGAATTGAGCTCACCACATTAGGCGAGGAAAAACTTGCCAATTCGCCTTCACCATTACAGGCAGATTTTGTTGAAAATTATCAAGCACTGCCTGACTGGCAACGCCACATGCTGGTTGCCTCAATGCAAAAAATTGCAGGCATGATGAATGCCGAAGAGCTGGACGCAGCGCCAATCTTAACCACGGGTGACATTCATGCGACCTCAGTGGAGTGATGGCTGCTTTACAATAGTGAAAGGTAGGTAGGCGGCGACCAGGGTGCCGTCATAGCTACCTAACAGAAATTCATGATCCGTTAAGGGCATCCAATCTTGAAACAGCCCTCTTGGTTGCCTGGGATTACGACGCTGCTCGTTGGGGATGGATTCTACCGCGAGCTTAACAGGCCGCTGAATTTGCAAGACAAAGCCCCCCCAGTAAAAGTATCTAATCTCACCTGATCGCATTAACACCCCGACCGAGCCGCGGTCGTTGTGGCCGAGGGTAATGAGGCGCTGGTTGTTTCTGATTCTTATACTGTACATTTATACAGTATAATGTTTTTTAACAGCACTGGAACGAAAACAGTAGATTGCCTATACTGCTGCCTCGCGTTAATGCCTTATTCAAACCGCTCGTAGCTCAGCTGGATAGAGCACCAGGCTTCGAACCTGGGTGTCGGGAGTTCGAATCTCTCCGGGCGGGCCATCTCTGCGTAACACGCTATCTAGTTTTACCGACCCGCGAGTTGGCCATTGGTCTTACCGAAGATTTAAATGCGCCATCGATCCATCCAATTTTGGGCTTTGCAGCTCTAGTGCTTGCAAAGCCTAATAGAGTCGATATTTTGCGCGCTTGAGGTATTGGGCCTATGGGTTGGTTGGTTTTTTCGTGACCAATTCCCAAGCCGGTTAATGCTCGATCAGAACACGCGATAAAACTTCTATTTAATATCAAAGTATTTTTAGTGGCCATGAGGCGAGTCCATCGAGCTGCTTTGTTACTGGCGCATAGCATCAACGCTGCGACCTTTGAATCAGATAGGGTCTTCAGCGACTCTTGGCAAAGGCGTGGTGTTGACGCAGTGGCCCTCCGTTGTGTTTTTGATCAGCAGCATAGACTTAACTAGCTGCATTGGTTGCAGGCGGCATAGCCAAAAGGAACGCATGCAACCTTATAAACTACCCGTGCGGTGGCTATAAAGAGGATACCGATACCGCCATCGGTGGCTTTTGTTCAGCATCTATGACCAGTGTCGGGTCGGTGGAATCGAATTAGAAGTGGCAGGATTCATCAATGGTTGGTAAAGCGAGATTAGAGGATGATGAATCTTCACCTGAGTATTGAGATAGCGAGCTAATGGGTGGCGGGCATTGGGTTGATCATCGCTCGCAAGACCTCGAAGACCCCGAAGGACAACAGGAGTCAATCACGCACTACACGGTATGCGGGTTTGAGCAGTAAAACTTCTTAATATTGAGAGTTTAGTCGTGTCGAAGATAAGAAGGGAACGCGTTACCAAGGCCTATCAGTGATGCAACATCAGGTTCGGTGAACGGTGTTTTTGTACCGCTAAAAAAGATGAAGTGGCCATACTGGTTATTACATGCTTTGCTGGCTGATTGAAAAAAGGGCTTAGCGCCATCAGGCGCTAAGCCGAGAGATTTACGGCGTAGCAGAGTAATAGGTTTCACAAATCATTGCGAAGCCATGCTCATAGACTCGATCGCCCTCCAGTTTGGCTAAAATTTTGCCGAACCAAGGTTCTGTTCTGGCGTCCATAGCCCGGCCCAGTGTAGGACCATCATTAGCGCCAAGCGAAACCATCACTGTTCCTGCTGTGGTGCCAGTATCGCCTACAAAGGCTTGCAAGTTGATCGGATGACCGCGCTCATTGAGCTCTGCTTCTAGATTGGACAAGGCTTTCAGGTAGCCTGCTAAATCGTCAGTTTTCACCCAAAGATTGTAGAAGTAGCCTCTATCTGATGTGCTCTCTGCGGCTTTTGCAATTCGCCAGTTATCCCAAGTACGAACCGTTCGCTCAACGTCATTTTTAGCGACTTCAGCGGCAACAATAGGGTTCATAACGCTATTGCCCCAAGCTGTCTCCTGAGAATCAAAGAAAGACCACAAGTAATGGTCGCCCATCACTTCTGCCCCAGCGGTGGGTGAACAAAGACCCATCGCGGTCGCATTGTTTGCTTTAGCAATAACGGGGGCGCTGGATTTTGCCCAAGCGGCGTAGCCGGCGGCATCTTGCGTGTTAACGGTAATAAGCGTCATGACAGGTTCGGCCTTAGCGAAGGCTGCGGTAAGCAAGGCTGTTGCCACGAAGCCAACGGCGAGTAGTCGATTCATAATCTATCTCCTGAATGGTTAAATAGTGAAGCTGATAAGCAGGCTCCAATACGGGGCTTGTATTGCGTTTAGGCTAACAGGTGTTATTTTTAGTTTTGAAGCTAGCCTGTAGAAGCTTGAAAGATTTCCTCGGCTGGGGTCAACGATCGTTCGATATTGGTCTCAATACAAATCTCAATTCAAATCTCAATTCAAATCTAAGTACGCTAGGTTGTCCTGCGCATCAAAAGGCATGGCTCCAGATGGGAAATAAGCTCTATCTGCCCTAATTTTGTTAATGACATTTTTAGCGACTACTGGTTATGAGGATATCAATGGGGGTTGAGTATACGCCGCCGATTGGATCAGGCTAATTCGCTCAGAAATTTGACAAGGCCTGAGGGGTTTGCCTATAGTCGCGGCATGAATCAGATGCTGAAACAATCATCGTTACTAGTCGCGCTTTCGCTGCTGCTGGTGAATTTTAACGTTGAGGCATCTCATGTTCATTCAGATGTGCTTGATCTAAATTGCGCCATT
>Ga0181557_1000289_pt1 | contig 67144 bp, 60 predicted proteins | sample 011ome_23_FD_148632 | JGI IMG/M metagenome (GOLD analysis project Ga0181557, IMG submission 148632) | Coastal salt marsh microbial communities from the Groves Creek Marsh, Skidaway Island, Georgia - 011506CT metaG (spades assembly) | ecosystem: Environmental > Aquatic > Marine > Intertidal zone... | reverse complement strand
TTGTCGTTCTACCTTGACGGTCTGAGCCTGGTTTTCGGGGTTCTGATCACCGGAATCGGCGCGATCGTGCTGGTGTATTGCAGCAGCTATCTCGCCGGACACCCTCATTTCGGCCGCTTTCTGCTTTATCTTCTCCTCTTTATGTTCTCCATGCTGGGCCTTGTCCTGGCGGATAACCTGGTCACCCTGTTCGTTTTCTGGGAAATGACGACGATTTCCTCGTATCTCCTGATCGGGTTCGACCACAAGTCCGCAAAGGCGCGACGATCGGCGCTGCAGGCACTGTTCGTGACGGGTGGCGGCGGGCTCGCCCTGCTGGCCGGCCTGATCATCCTGGGCACCGCCGCGGGTACCTTCGAATTGTCCGAAATCGTCGCCATGGGCGATGCGATCCGGGTCCACGATGCATATCTGCCCATTCTTATCCTTGTCCTGGCAGGCGCTTTCACCAAATCGGCGCAGTTCCCGTTTCATTTCTGGCTTCCGAACGCGATGGCGGCGCCGACGCCGGTCAGCGCCTACCTGCATTCGGCGACCATGGTCAAGGCGGGCATCTATCTGCTGGCCAGGATGCATCCCGTTCTGAGCGGTACCGATGTCTGGATCTGGACACTGACCATATTCGGCGCGACAACGGCGGTGCTGGCTTCCGTTTTCGCTCTCCGGCAGACCGATCTCAAACTCGCGCTGGCCTACACCACCGTGATGGCGCTCGGCACGCTGACGATGTTCCTTGGCGCCGAAGCGCCGGTGGCGATTGCCGCGGCGATGACATTCCTGATCGTCCATTCGCTTTACAAGGCGTCTTTGTTCCTTGTCGTCGGCATTATCGACCACGGGACCGGCACGCGGGAAGCATCCGAGCTTCGGGGGCTTGCCCGCTTCATGCCTCTAACCGCGATTGTCGCGGCCGCGGCGGGCCTGTCGATGGCGGGTTTCCCGCCGTTCCTCGGTTTTATCGGCAAGGAGCTTAAATACGAAGGCGCGCTGGCTATCGCCTCGGAACCTGTTCTTGTTGCGACTGCGGCCATTCTGGCCAATTCGCTGATGGTGGCGGTTGCCGGTATCGTCGCCTTGCGGCCCTTCCTGGGGCAGAACAAGCCCACGCCGAAGTCACCGCACGAACCACCACTGAGAATGTGGATCGGCCCGCTGATACTTGCGGCACTCGGACTGACGTTCGGACTTGCGCCGTCATTGATCAGCGGCAGCATCGTCCAGCCGGCCGTGACGGCGGTCCTAGGGCAGCCGGAAGCAGTCAAGCTCGCCCTGTGGCACGGGCTGAATGTGCCGTTGCTGCTCAGCGTGCTGACGTTCGGTCTTGGAATCGCGATCTATGCGTTCCACGAACGGTTACGGTCGATGTTGATCGCGACGGAAGCGCTCATGCCGACCAGCGCCGACCGTCTTTGGGACCATGGTCTGGACGGCCTGAAGAAGGTCGCGGCGCTGCAGACGCGGTTTCTCCAGGGCGGCATACTGAGGAACTATATATTCGTGGTCTATGCCACGTTCGCGGTTGCGGTCGGTGTAACCCTGGTCGTCGCGGATGCGATCCGGCTGCCGCAGGCGTGGCCCGATCTGTTCCTGTGGGAATGGCTTGTGGCTGCGCTGATCGCCGGGGGGGCGCTGATGACGACTATCAGCCGCTCGCGTCTGGCGGCTGTCTGCGCGCTCGGCGTTGTCGGCGTCGGCGTCGCGCTGATCTTCGTACTGTTCGCGGCGCCCGATGTCGCCATTACACAGCTCCTCGTCGAAACCCTGGTCGTGGTTCTCGTGGCCGTCATTATGCTGCGGGTGCCCGGTTTGCAGACCCGCGTGCTCAGGCCCCAGCGCTGGCTTGACGCAGGACTTGCGGTCGCGGTCGGCGGCGTGGTGACCCTGACCGTGCTGGCGGTCGTCGAGGGCCCGATCAACCGGTCGGTGACGGCGTTCTTCGAAACCGCCAGCGTTCCCGACGCCTTCGGCCGTAACATCGTCAACGTCATTCTCGTCGATTTCCGTGCGCTGGATACCTTTGGCGAGATCGCCGTGGTTGCGGTGGCAGCTCTTGCCGCTTACGCGCTCATCCGCCGGCCATCGGACAAGGACGCCCAATGAATTCCCTGATACTCAATACCGCCACGCGGTTTCTGGTGGCCCTGATGCTGCTGTTCTCGGTGTATATGCTGCTGCGGGGGCATAACGAGCCCGGCGGCGGCTTTATCGGCGGGCTGATAGCCGCGGTAGGCTTTGCGCTCTACGCGATCTCGCATGAAACCGAGGGCGCCCGGCGGGCGCTGAGGACGGACCCGCGCACGATTGCGATGGTCGGTTTGGCCATCGCGCTGTTTGCCGGGCTGGCCTCGGCCATTTTCGGAGATCCGGCATTCTCGGGCCAATGGTGGTTTATCGGCGGCTCGGAAGGGTCGAAGGGGTTTCCTGTCGGCACCGTGCTGTTATTCGATATCGGTGTGTATCTGGTCGTTGTGGGCGCCGTCATGACCCTGGTGCTGGCGCTGGAAGAGGAGGTCTGAGCATGGAGGTCGTGCTTGCCCTGCTCGTCGGCATTCTTGTCGCGGCCAGCGTCTATCTGATGCTCGGGCGCAACCTGCTGCGCTTCGTGTTCGGTCTGGTTCTTCTGAGCAACGCCGCCAACCTGACCATCTTTGCGTCGGGACGGCTGGTACGTGCGAACCCGCCGCTTGTTCCCGACGGTCTCTCGGCGCCGCCGGAGATCGTCGCAAATGCCCTGCCGCAAGCGCTGATTCTGACCGCGATCGTCATCGGGTTCGGCCTGCTCGCGTTCGCGCTGGCGCTGATGCTGCGGGCGTACCGCACCCTCGGCACGCTCAACAGCGATGATATGCGCGATGCCGAGCCTCTGCCCGAACCGGCGGAGCCGACTGCCGGGGGTGATCGAACTTCATGAGCTGGTATCTGTTCCTGCCGATCGCCTTGCCGTTCGTCACCGCCGTCATTTGCTTCCTGATTCGCCGTTGCGGGAGCGCCGGGCGCTGGATAAGCGTTGCGGGCAGTGCGCTTTTGCTCGCCATATCGGTCGCCCTGATGGGGCAGGTGTGGTCGCAAGGCGTCGTTGCCGGACAGATGGGCGGCTGGGACGCCCCGTTTGGCATCACGCTGGTCGCCGACCTGCTGAGCGCTGTGATGGTGGTCATAACGGCGATCACCGGGCTCGCAGTGTCGGTCTACGCCCTGATCGATATCGATAGCCGGCGGGAGAAGCTCGGATATCACGCCCTGTTTCAGGTGCTGCTGGCCGGCGTGTGCGGCGCGTTCCTGACCGGCGATCTGTTCAATATGTATGTCTGGTTCGAGGTGATGCTGATTGCTTCGTTCGGGCTGCTGGCGCTTGGCGCCGAGAGGGCACAGATCGACGGTGCGGTGAAATACGTCGCGCTGAATCTGGTCTCTACGGTGATCTTTCTGTCCGCGATCGGGCTCCTGTACGGGATGACCGGCACGCTCAATCTCGCCGATCTGCATCACGCCGTGGACGGCGTCGAGAACAAGGGCCTGCTGACGGTGGTGGCGGTGCTGTTCATGGTCGCATTCGGGATCAAGGCGGCGGTCTTCCCGCTTTTTTTCTGGCTGCCCGCGTCCTACCATACGCCGCCGGTCGCGATCTCTGCCGTATTCGCCGGCCTGCTGACCAAGGTCGGCGTGTATGCGATGATGCGCATGTTCACGCTGGTCTTCACCCATGATGTCGCCTACACGCACGGTCTGCTGCTGGTCGTCGCCGGATTGACGATGGTAACGGGCGTGCTCGGCGCTGCCGCCCAGTCGGATATCCGGAAAATCCTGTCCTTCCATATCGTCAGCCAGATCGGCTACATGATCATGGGGCTCGCGCTGTATACGCCGCTGGCACTGGTCGGCGCGGTCTTCTACCTGGTCCACCACATCGTGGTGAAGGCGAACCTTTTCCTGGTGGCAGGGGTTGCCAAACGCCTTACGGGCTCGTTCGAGCTCAGCGATATCGGCGGGCTGTACCGTGCAAGCCCGCTGCTCGCGGTCTTGTTCCTGATACCGGCATTCTCCCTGGCCGGGTTTCCGCCCCTGTCCGGATTCTGGGCCAAGTTCCTGCTGATTAAGGCCAGCCTCGATATCGGGTCGTACGCCATTGCCGCGACCGCATTGGTCGTGGGCCTGCTGACCGTGTATTCGATGACCAAGATCTGGACAGAGGCGTTCTGGAAACCGCACCCGGATGGGGCTGAGCCCGCATTGAGCATGCTCGACGGACGCACGCGCGCAGCATTGCTGCTGCCGATAGCAGCCTTGGCCGCGATGACAATCACCATCGGATTTTTCCCGGAGCCGTTCGTCGCCTTTGCCGAACGCGCCGCCGTGCAATTGATGGAACCGGACGAATATATCCGCGCCGTCACTGGAGCCGCCTCATGACGCTACTCGTTCTCAATACAGCCCTCGCCTTTGGCTGGGCTGCACTGATGGGCAATTTCTCGCTTGGCAGCCTGTTTCTCGGTTTCGTCATTGGCTACGCTGCGATCTGGGTGGCGCGCCCGCTTTTCGGCGATACCGTCTATTTCGAGCGGGTCTGGCGTGTGCTGCGGCTTGCGGGCTTGTTTGTCTACGAATTGATCGTCTCGAGTCTTCGGGTTGTGTGGGACGTCATTACGCCCACCCATTTAAGCCGGCCCGGAATCATCGCCATGCCGCTTGATGCAAAGACAGACGCCGAGATTCTCACCGTGGCGAGCCTGATCTCTCTGACGCCCGGCACGCTGAGCCTCGATGTCTCGGCCGATCGCCGTACTTTGTACGTGCATGCAATGTTCATAGAGGATCCGGACGAAGTCCGGCGCGAGCTCAAGGACGGCATGGAACGCAAGGTGCTGGAGGCAATGCGATAATGTTCGAAGAAGGGTATATCCTCGATCTTGCGATACGGTTCGGCTTCCTGTCGATCGCCGCTGCGATGGTGGTGGCCTTTGTCCGGCTCATTATCGGCAAAAGCCTGCCCGATCGTGTGGTTGCGCTGGACCTTATAACCGTGCTGGCGGTTGCCTTTTCGGCGCTGTTCGCAATTTCTTCGAACCATGCCGCATTCATCGACGTCGCGATCGCCCTTGCCCTTGTCGCTTTCCTGGCGACGGTCGCCTTTGCGCGTTTCGCTGAACGCTGGGCCAACGAACGGCCGCTTCGAAAGAACGGGAAGTCCGACCAATGAGCGAAATCGTCATATCGTTCCTGATCGTTGCCGGCGGGTTTTTCGCTTTCGCCGCAGCGCTCGGAGTGCTGCGTCTGCCGGATGTCCTCACCCGGATGCACGCCTCGACGAAAGCGGGGACTCTCGGCTGCGGTCTGATCCTTTCTGCTGCCGCATTGCATTTCGGCGATACCGGCACCGTCGGGCTGTGCATCGTGGCGATCGTCTTTCTGTTCATGACAGCCCCGGTCGCCGCTCACATGATCGGACGCGCCGCGTATCGCACCGGTGTGCCGATGTCCGACAGGACCGTCATTGACGAAATGGCAGGCCAGCAGGACGGGGTTCCGCAGGACGCCGCGCCTGATGATAAAACCACTGACGACGTGCCCTCATCGTCCAACTGAGACGAATTTCTCAACTTCCAGCCTTGTGACTTCCGGCGGTCTCGGGATCGGGCGGCCGACCCGCGCCGGTTGGGCTTTCTATCGTTTGCGCAACGGGTAGCGGCTGGCCAGGATGAAGTCGTCTTTTTCTGATTCCTGGCGGAAAACACATAAATCGTCGACAGAGACGGTGTGATCGGCAATCGGTGCATAGCGGGCATGGAGCGCCGCTTCGAAGATGTCCGCCTCGGCGTCCGGCAGGTTTCCTGTAAGGGTCAGGTGAAACCGGAATTCCTGCAGGACATACGGGTATCCCCAGTGTTGAAGCAGGTCTTCCTGCGCGGCGGACAATCCCTTTGCCCGGCGGCGGTCCATCTCGGCGGCCGATGGCGGGGCCCGGAACCGGTCCAGCTCCCGCACGCAGCGCGCCGCCAGCGCCGCGATGCCGTCCGCCTGTTCCGGCATGAGCGCCAGAAATCCGCCGAGCCGTTTCAGCCGCAGCCGCCCGAGCGTCACCGGCGCCTGTGAGGCTCCCAGCGCTGCAACGGCGGCAAACAGATCCGCTTCGCCGGTGTCCGCGGCAAGGGCAAAGGGCGGCTTCAGGGTGCCGTGAAATCCGTAAGGTGCGGGCGCTGAAATGGCTGCACGCCATTGATCCCCGGTGATCCGATGCAGATCGTGCGGCGCGAGGGATTCCCCGCTTTCCGCATCGCGGCCCAGCCATGCCGCGCCGAACCGCGCGAGAGGTGAACGGGGCGGGGGCGCGTAGTAGATGGCATAGCGTCGAGTCATGAATCATCCTGAAGTATCAATGCGTACTGTAAGAGAGCCGCAAGGGCAGGAAAATGCCTCCGCGGGCCATCAAGATGACAGTTAGATGAAATTTTGGTGACAAAACCCGCCAGAAGCGCGTTCTGGCCGCCGGATTCGATGTCTCCGGCACCCAAAAACGGGCAGTCCGGCGCGGGCTGTCACGAATATTTCACGGCAGCGTCACACCGGAGTCGCCATACGGGGTGGATAATGCCTCATCGAAGGTTGGTAAAATCGAACCACGGGGTATACAGGCATGGCGGCGATTTCGGTCAATGGGCTTACGAAGACATTCGGAAAATCAAACAAGGCGCTGAACGGCGTTGACTTCGAAATCGGTCACGGCGAGATGGTCGCCCTGATCGGCGCGTCCGGCTCCGGCAAGTCCACACTGATCCGCCACATCGCCGGCCTGATCGAGGCCGACCGGAAATCCGGTCCCTGCTGCATCGATGTCCTCGGTCAGACCGTGCAAAGCGGCGGTCGCGTCGATCGCGCCGCGGCCCGGGTCCGCCCCGATATCGGCGTGATCTTCCAGCAGTTCAATCTCGTCGACCGCCTGAGCGTCCTCACCAACGTGATGGTCGGCACGCTCGGCCGGATTTCCCGCTGGCGCGGTTACTTCGGTATTTTTACCCGCGCAGAAAGGCTCATGGCGATGCAGGCGCTGGACCGCGTCGGCATCGCGCCGACCGCCCGTCAGCGCGCCTCCACCCTGTCCGGCGGTCAGCAACAGCGCGCGGCAATTGCCCGTGCGCTCGTACAGCAGTCCAAGATCATGCTTGCGGATGAGCCCATTGCGTCCCTCGATCCTGCATCGTCAAAGCGGGTGATGGAGACGCTGAAAACGATCAACGAGGAAGACGGCATCACGGTCGTGGTCTCGCTGCACCAGGTCGACTACGCGGTGCGGTATTGCCCGCGGACGATCGCATTGCGCGACGGACAGAAAATTTATGACGGACCCAGCTCCGCGCTGACCCCTGAATTCCTGCACGAACTTTATGGCTCGTCCAGCGACGAGCTGATTCTCGGCAGCGCCACCTCCGTGTCCGGTGCCGGAAAGACAAATGGTCGCGATGACGATCATGAGGCTGCGCGCGCTGCCCGGCCGCCGGCCCGCACACCCGAACTTGCCGTCGTCACCGCATGACGGCGTCACCCGCAAGAGCGCGTTCCGTAACGGGACAGCGTCAACCATCCAAACCAGGAAGATGTCTTAAGGAGACAAAGATGCTACGCAAAACGATCAAAGTAACTGCGCTCGCCGCCGCGGCGACCCTGATGGCCGGTACGGCGATGGCCCAGTACAAGCCCCTCGAGGGCGATCCGAAAGTCGTGAACTTCGGTATTATCTCGACCGAGAGCACCCAGAATCTGAAAACCGCGTGGGTTCCCCTGATCGAGGACATGGAAGCGGCGATCGGCCTGCCCGTGAAGCCGTTCTTCGCACCCGACTATGCCGGCGTCATCGAGGCGATGCGTTTCGGCAAGGTGCATGTCGCCTGGTTCGGCAACAAATCCGCGATGGAAGCTGTCGACCGCGCCGGGGGCGAGGTCTTCGTGCAGGAAATCAAGGCGGACGGCAAGCAGGGGTATTATTCCCACATCCTGGTGAATGCGGACAACGACAAGATCAACTCGCTCGACGATCTGTTCGCGACCTGCGCATCGCGTTCTGCCAATTTCGGCATCGGCGACCCGAACTCCACCTCGGGCTTCCTGGTCCCGAGCTTCTACGTGTTCGCGCAGAACGGGGTCGATCCCAAGAAATGCTTCAAGACCGTTCGCAACGCCAATCATGAAACAAACCTGATGGCTGTCGCCAACAAGCAGGTCGATGCCGCCGCCAATAACAGCGAGCAGGTCGCCCGCTCGAAGAAGACGGCGCCAGAAGCTGCGAAGAATATCAAGATCATCTGGACGTCCCCGCTGATTCCGGCTGATCCGCTGGTCTATCGCCGCGATCTGAGCAAATCGATGAAAGCCAAGATCAAGGGCTTCTTTCTCAGCTATGGCCGTCTCGGACCGGATGCCGAAAAGCAGCAGGCGGTGCTGAACGGCCTCGGCAGCGGCGGCGGCGGATATACGGACTCGAGCAATGCCCAGCTTATTCCGATCCGTCAGTTGTCCCTGTTCCGCGACAAGCTGAAGCTTGAGGCGGATACGCGGATGAGCGCCGCGGACAAGGCTGCGAAAATCAGCCAAATCGACGCGAAGTTGTCCGAACTGAAGGTTCTCGAAAAGAACCTTATGTAAGGACGGCGATACCCTGACAGAGGCCGGCCGTGCGCACCAGCATTGGCCGGCCTCCTCTTTTGCAAACGTCTCACCGCAAACACTTCCGGAAGTATCAACCATGACCCAGCTTGCTGCGCACCCCCGGACCGTCGAACTACCCAAATCAGATGTAAAGCGCACGACGGGAAAGCTCGTGATGTGGGCGCTCGTTGCCATGGCGCTGATGCTGTCGTGGGAAGGCGCCGACATGCGGCCGATGGCGCTCTATAACGATGCGGCAAACATGGCGTCGTTTATCGACGGTTTCTTCCCGCCGGACTTCTACGACTGGCCGACTGTCGCGCGCGAAATGGTCATCACCCTCCAGATCGCGATCTGGGGAACCGCCCTGTCGATCCTGTGTTCGATCCCGTTCGGGATACTTTCATCGGAAAACATGGTGCCGTGGTGGGTCTGGCAACCGGTTCGCCGCCTGATGGATGCCTTCCGCGCGATCAATGAAATCGTTTTCGCGATGCTGTTCGTCGTCGCCGTCGGTCTCGGACCGTTCGCCGGGGTCCTCGCGCTCTGGATTCACACGACCGGTGTGCTGGCGAAGCTTTTCTCGGAGGCCGTTGAGGCGATAGACCCGCATCCGGTGGAAGGAATCAAATCCACTGGCGCCGACAAAATTCAGCAGATTATCTTCGGGGTTATTCCCCAGGTGATGCCGCTGTGGATTTCCTATTCGTTGTACCGGTTCGAATCCAACGTCCGGTCGGCAACCGTCCTCGGCATCGTCGGGGCAGGCGGCATCGGCATGATCCTGTGGGAACAGATCCGCGGGTTCAATTATGCCGGTACGGCGGCGACGATGATCGTGATTGTGGTCAGTGTGACGCTGATCGATATCGTTTCGCAGCGGCTTCGGAAAATGGTGACCTGACGTCTTCGGGTGCATCGCGCCGGGCGATGGGCAGCGCGTCACGCTTCGAACGTCAGCTCCACCCTGTTCGACGCGAAGCTGCTGATCCCGAACTCGATGCGTCGGCCTTTCGTATCCGTGTTGATCGACCGGGTTTCCAGAATGGGCGTATTGGGAGGGATCTGCAGGTTGCGAATCTCGTCCGCGGTAGCCGCCCTGGACCGCACCCGGGTGGACAGTCGGACGTAATCGTCGATACCCGATCGTGCAAGCGCGCGGGTGATCGAGTGTTCCTCTTCGAAATACGCGATCAGTTTAGGGAAACGTTTCGCCGGAAACATGTGCCGCCCGACCGAAATGGGACGTCCGTCCGCCTCGCCAAGTCTTTCGATCATGATGATTCTGGTGCCGCGGCGGATTTTCAGATTTTCGGCGGCGATCTCGTCCGCCGGAATCTCCAGCGCCCGCAGCAGCCTGCCGCCGGGCGTTCGCCGCTGGGAGGCCAGAAGCTCTGTAAATCGCGTACGTTCGCCGACAGCGAATTCAACGACATCTTCTGTAACGAAGATACCGCGGCCCTGTTCGACGCGCACAAGGCCCCGAGCGGCAAGGTCGCCGATCGCGCGGCGCAGCGTGTGGCGGTTTACCTGAAAGCGTTGGGCAAGGGCGGCCTCGGTCGGCATTTTCTCGCCGGGCCTGAAACCGCCGGCAGAGATGTCGCCCGCCAGCGATTCCGCAATCTGGCGCCATATGGCGACGCCGGTCATCGAGGCTGGTTGGGTCATGGTGCGGTTTCCGGCTGTTTTTCGGAAGGGGTCTCCGGGTGTGTCGCGTCAGGGACGTTGTCATGAAACTTTCATTGGACGCCGCAGCGGCTGCGTCATATCAATAGGTCAGATCAATATAGATGTCTAGACAAATTTTCAACTTGTCCACATCGACGGATCGACGGAAGGAACGCCTCATGGATGCCGTATCACCTGCCAGCACCGCCGCCCGACAGCACTGGATGTCGGTTCTGGCTAAAGCGACGCCGCCGGAAATTCTGACGGCATGGGATGAAATGACCGGCAAGCCGGATTACCGGTTTATCCGCCCGCCCGAAACCGGCCTTGTGATGGTTCAGGCGCGTGCCGGCGGGTCGGGCCAGCGGTTCAACTTTGGCGAAATGACGATGACCAAGTGCATCGTCGAACTCGAAGACGGAACGGCGGGCCATGCCTATGTCGCGGGATCCGACCCTGCCCATGCGGAAATCGCGGCTGTCTTCGATGCTGTCCTGCAGACGGCGACGGGGCATCGGGAGATAATGGAGAAGGTCGTCTCGCCGCTTCAGCGCCGTCAGGCGGACCGCAAGCGGAATGTGGAAACGAAGACGGCGGCGACCCGTGTCGACTTCTTCACCCTCGTCCGGGGAGAAGACGAATGACGGTCGCCGCGGAACACGGGTTCGCGCCGACGACCCTCGAATCCCAGTCCGTCTTCCGGGTCGTGCTCGATGCCATGTCGCGGCCGGGATCGGTCGGAAGCGTGTCCGGCGATCCGGCTGCGCCACTGCCGCTTGATGCGGCGATGGCGGCAGTTGCGCTTTGTCTTTTCGACCACGACACCAAAGTCTGGCTGGGGGACGGCATTGCCTGCATCGATGTTTATGACTTCCTGAAACTGCACTGCAGCTGCCCGCTGATCAAATCCGGGCTTCAGGCCGATTTCGGTCTGTTGCTGGCGCGCGACGGTGTGCCTGGGCTGGGCCAGTTCAGCCGGGGGACGGATGCGTTTCCGGAGAAGTCGACGACCTTGATAATCCAGGTTCCCGATCTAGATGACGGTGCGCCTGTCCGTCTGACCGGTCCCGGAATCGAGACGGAAGCCACACTGCGTGTGTCCGGTATGCCCGACTATTTCTGGCAGGAGCGCCGGAACCAGCAGGAAACCTTCCCCCTCGGCGTCGACCTGATCTTCACCAGCGGCGACCGTCTCGTCGCCCTGCCGCGTTCCACCAGAATAGAGGTCTGACCATGTATGTAGCCGTAAAAGGTGGCGAGAAGGCCATTGCCAGCGCCCACAAGCTTCTTGCAGAGCAGCGCCGTGGCGATACCGACGTCCCGGAACTGACCATCGAACAGATCAAGCAGCAGATGAGCCTCGCGGTAGACCGCGTCATGACCGAAGGGTCGGTCTACGACCGGGACCTGGCCGCGCTGGCGATCAAACAGGCGAGCGGGGACCTGGTGGAAGCAATTTTTCTGCTCCGCGCCTATCGCAATACGCTGCCGCGACTGGCGACGGCGAACCCGATCGATACCGCCACAATGACGGTCCGGCGGCGCATTTCGTCGACCTACAAGGATCTGCCCGGCGGCCAGTTGCTCGGGCCGACCTATGACTATACCCATCGCCTTCTGGATTTCGATCTGGAGGACGGCGGCGCGGCGATCGCGCCGGCAGATACGGCGCCGGTCGATAATCAGACGGAAATCCCCCGGGTCTCGGACGTGCTGAATGCCGAAGGGCTGATCGAACAGGAGATAAAGCCCGAGGGCGATCCCGACGGGTCGGACGTCACCCGGGAGCCGATGACCTTCCCCGCCGGCCGGGACGTCCGGTTGCAGAACCTGGCGCGGGGCGATGAGGGTTTTCTTCTGGCGCTCGGATATTCCACCCAGCGCGGCTACGGGCGAAACCATCCCTTTGCCGGCGAAATCCGCATGGGGGATGTCGCTGTCGAAATCATGCCCGAAGAACTGGGCTTTGCCGTCGAGATCGGCGAAATCACGCTGACGGAGTGTGAGATGGTCAACCAGTTCACCGGGTCCGAAACCAGCCCGCCGCAGTTTACCCGGGGATACGGTCTCGCGTTTGGCGGATCCGAACGCAAGGCGATGTCGATGGCGCTTGTTGACCGCGCGCTGCGCGCAGCCGATCTCGGCGAGGAAGCGGAAGCGCCTGCCCAGGACGAGGAATTCGTTCTCTATCACAGCGACAATGTCGAAGCGCAGGGCTTTGTACAGCATCTGAAGCTTCCCCATTACGTCGATTTTCAATCCGAACTGGAGCTCGTCCGCAAATTACGGGCCGCCCATCCGACCGCCCATCCGGCGGCGGCGGAATAGGAGAATATCCATGACCCCTCTCAGGTCTTCCAGAAGTCGCCGTGGATACAATTTCGCGTATCTCGACGAGCACACCAAACGCATGATCCGCCGCTCTATCCTCAAAGCGGTGGCGGTGCCCGGCTATCAGGTCCCGTTCGCCAGCCGCGAAATGCCGCTGCCTTTCGGGTGGGGTACCGGCGGCATACAGGTGACGGCAAGCGTGCTCGGCCCGGACGATGTGCTCAAGGTGATCGACCAGGGTGCCGACGACACCACGAATGCCGTCAGCATCCGCGCGTTTTTCGCCCGCACCACAAATGTGCGGACCACGGAAAAGACGTCGGAGGCAACCGTGATCCAGACACGGCACCGGATTCCGGAAACCCCGCTCATTGAGGGCCAGATACTGATTTACCAGGTCCCCATACCGGAGCCGCTGCGCTGGCTGGAACCGCGGGAGGCCGAGACCCGCAAGATGCATGCGCTGGAGGAATATGGCTCGATGCATGTCCAGCTTTACGAAGACATAGCCAAATACGGCCATATTTCGACGTCCTACGATTATCCGGTGATCGTCAACGGCCGCTATCTGATGCGCCCGTCGCCGATTCCCAAGTTCGACAATCCGAAAATGCACCGGAACCCGGCCCTGCAGCTGTTCGGTGCCGGACGCGAGAAGCGCATCTATGCCGTGCCGCCCTATACCGACGTCAAAAGCCTCGATTTCGAGGATTACCCGTTCGAAATACAGCGATGGGAAGAGAACTGCGAAATCTGCGGCGCCGACGATACTTTTCTGGATGAGATCGTGACCGACGATCAGGGCGGCAGAATGTATGTCTGTTCGGACAGCGACTACTGCGCTGAAAGAACTGCCGCGGCAGGCAAAATTCCGTCGGAGGCAGCAGAATGACAGCGCGCGATGAAAATCCGATCCTGCGGGTGTCCAGCCTGACCAAGAATTACGGCAAGATCGCCGGCTGCCGCGATGTCAGTCTCGATATCTGGCCGGGAGAAGTGCTTGGCATTGTCGGTGAATCCGGATCGGGCAAGACCACACTGCTCAACTGCATTTCCGCGCGGCTGGAACCGACAATGGGAACGGTCGAATTCCAGACCCGTACCGAGGGCATGGTCGATCTGTACAAGATGAGCGAGGCGTCGCGGCGGATGCTTATGCGCACCGATTGGGGCTTCGTCCACCAGAGTCCGCGGGACGGCCTGCGCATGTCGGTCAGTGCCGGGGGCAATATCGGCGAGCGTCTGATGGCGGTCGGCGACCGGCACTACGGCGAGATCCGCGAGGCCGCCTCGGACTGGCTCGAGAAAGTCGAGTTCGATCTCGGCCGGATCGATCATATGCCCAGCACGTTCTCGGGCGGCATGCAGCAACGCCTGCAGATCGCCCGCAATCTGGTCAACGGACCGCGGCTGGTCTTCATGGACGAACCCACGGGCGGCCTGGATGTGTCTGTTCAGGCGCGCCTTCTCGATCTTTTGCGGGCGCTTGTCTCGGAACTGAAACTTTCCGTCGTTATCGTGACCCATGATCTGGCTGTGGCCCGTCTGCTTGCCGACCGGTTGATGGTGATGCGGCGCGGCGAAGTCGTGGAAACCGGGCTCACCGATCAGGTACTTGACGATCCGCAGCATCCCTACACGCAGCTCCTCGTTTCTTCCGTGCTGCAGCCATAAGAGAGTGACATGACACCAATTCTTTCCGTCAACGGGATCAGCAAGACGTTCACGCTGCATACGCAGGGCAGCGTGCGTCTGCCGGTTCTCGCCGATATCGACCTCACTGTCGCGCCGGGCGAATGCGTCGCGCTCGACGGTCCCTCCGGCGCCGGCAAAAGCACGCTTCTGCGCTGTATCTACGGCAATTACCGTGTCGACCAGGGCGAGATACTGATCGATGACGGGGTCGAGACCGTCGATGTCGCGACGGCGCCGCCGCGGCGGATTATCGAGCTGCGTCAGCTGACCGTCGGCTATGTGAGCCAGTTTCTCCGGGTCGTACCGCGTGTATCGACGCTGGATGTGGTCAGTGAACCGCTTCGCATGCTCGGCGTTGCTGCGGATGAAGCCGAGGACCGGGCGCATGAAATTCTGACCCGTCTGCGGATACCGGAAAGGCTATGGTCGATTCCGCCGGCGACTTTTTCCGGCGGCGAACAGCAGCGCGTGAACGTGGCGCGCGGTCTTATCGTCTCCATGCCGCTTCTGCTGCTGGATGAGCCGACGGCGTCTCTGGACATAGAAAACCGGGATACCGTGGTCGAGATCATCTGCGAGAAGGTCGACAAGGGGGCGGCGGTGGTCGGGATTTTCCACGATCCGGAGGTGCGCGATGCGGTGTCCACACGGACGCTTGAAATGTCGCCGATGGCGCTGGTGGCGGCATGATGGCCGGCCTTGCTTTCACGAATGCCAGGGTCGTCACCGCGGACTCCGTGGTGGATGCGGCCGTGCGGGTGTCCGACGGTCTGATCACGGAGGTAAACGGCAGCAGCGGCAGCGCGCAGGAGATCGATCTCGGGGGCGACTACCTGTTGCCCGGCTTCGTCGAGCTGCACACAGACAATCTTGAAAAGCATTTCGCTCCGCGTCCGGGCGTTTCATGGCCGCCGGTGCCAGCCGCCCTCGCGCATGATGCGCAGATCGCGGCCGCCGGTATTACCACTGTTTTCGATGCGCTCGCCGTGGGCGATCTGAACGAGAACAGCGGGCGGCTGAAGAACCTGGAGAACATGTCGGCGGCGCTTCGCGAAGCGCGTGAACGCAACCTGATGCGCGCGGACCACATGATTCACCTGAGATGCGAGGTATCGCATTCGCGGGCTGTCGAGATATTCTCAGACCATGTCGAGGCGTCCGATGTACGGCTGGTTTCCCTGATGGATCACACGCCCGGTCAACGGCAATTCACCAACATGGACGCCTATAAAATCTACTACCAGGGCAAGTACGGTATGACCGATCAGGAGCTTGCCTGCTTCATCGAGCAAAAGCGCGAAAGCCAGAAACGATACAGCGCACCGCACCGGGAAGCGATCGTCGCGGAATGCCGGGCGCGCGGAATCACCATGGCGAGCCATGACGACGCCACCATCGAACACGTGGATGAAGCGGTCAGCAACGGCGTGACGATCGCGGAATTTCCGACCACGGTCGAATCCGCGTCCAGCGCCCATCAGGCGGGGCTTGGCGTGCTGATGGGCGCGCCGAATCTGGTCCTGGGCGGCTCGCATTCCGGCAATGTGTCGGCGATGGAACTCGCCCGGCGCAATGTGCTCGACATCCTGTCCTCCGACTACGTGCCGTCGAGCATGATCCAGGGCGTTTTCCTGCTGTGGCAGTCGGGCGCGAAGAAGAACCTGTGCGATGCCGTCGCGACGGTTTCCACCACGCCGTCCCGGTCTGTCGGGCTCACCGACCGGGGAGAGATCGCGGCCGGCAAGCGCGCCGATCTGGTCCAGGTATCGATGCATGAAGATACGCCGTCGGTCGTCGCCGTCTGGCGTGCCGGTAAACGTGTGATTTAAGGGAGATAAGGATGACCACCATCGATCGCTTGTTTGAAATTCTGGAAACTGAGGGGAAAGCGCGCTACGGCATGGAGGCGATCAACCAGCTCGATCACGCTCTGCAATGCGCCGCGCAGGCGGAACGGGAATCTGCGGGTCCCGCGCTGATCACCGCCGCCCTTCTGCACGACATCGGCCATCTGGTACACAAGCTCGGCATCGCGGCGGAGCGGGGCATCGATGACCGTCATGAAGCGCTTGGCGAGAAACTGTTGCGCAAGATGTTCAACGATGATGTCGTAGTGCCGGTTGCGTTGCATGTTGATGCCAAGAGGTACCTGTGCACGGCGGAACCGGGCTATTTCAACCGGTTGTCGGCGGCATCGGTTAGGAGTCTTGAGTTGCAGGGCGGACCTTTTTCCGAGAAAGAGGCGCTGGACTTTATTGCCCGGCCCGGCGGCGAAGAGGCCGTGCGTCTCAGACGTTGGGACGAGGATGCGAAGGTCAAAGGAAAACTGACGCCGCCGCTCGGGCATTTCAGGCAATATGCAGAAGCGTGTATCAAACCCGACGCAATCGCGGCGGAATAGGAGAATCCCATGAAACGATTTCACGTTCACGTAACGGTCCCCGACGTCGACCAGGCGATCGTTTTCTATTCGGGCCTGTTTGGTCAGGAACCCACGATCCGCCAGGACGACTATGCCAAATGGATGGTCGAAGATCCGCGGGTCAATTTTGCGATTTCTACCCGCGAGGCCAATACCGGTTTCGATCACCTCGGTATTCAGGTCGATTCCGAGGAAGACCTCGAAGAGATCGAAACCCGCCTGAAACAGGCCGATGCGACCGTTCAGGAGCAGCGTGGCGCCGCCTGCTGCTATGCGGTTGGCGAAAAATCCTGGACGCTCGATCCGGTCGGTATCGCGTGGGAAACGTTCCTCACGACGGGGACCTATGATGACTACGGCCCCGACCGCAGGCCCACCGTGGGCGGCGCTGCGACCGGGGGCTGACCCGGCCGATGGCGGCGGTGGTCGCGGTCAGTCTCTCGCCGGCACATGATTTCACGAAGACGCCGCAGCCCGCGATCGACCTGATTGCGGGGCTTGGTGTCGCCGGTGACACGCATATGGGGAGGACGGTGCAGCACCGCTCCCGCGTTGCGAAAAACCCCGACCAGCCGAACCTGCGGCAGGTGCATCTGATCCATCAGGAATTACTGACAGAATTACGCGAAGCGGGATTCGATGTCTTTCCGGGAGCGATGGGCGAAAACGTCACCACCTGCGGTGTGGCATTGCTGTCGTTGCCTGCCAGGACACGGTTGTCCATCGGCGCCGAGGCGGTCATCGAGATCACGGGTCTCCGCAATCCCTGCAACCAGCTGAATACCTATCAGGACGGATTGATGGACGCGGTTCTCGGTCGCACCGCGGCAGGCGATCTGGTGCGGAAATCAGGGGTGATGGGAATCGTGATCACAGGCGGGCGGGTCTGTCCCGGCGATGAAATTCATATTGTCCTGCCGGATGGGCCGCACCTGCCGCTGGGACCTGTCTGATCGAAATCGTCGGCCCCGCGACCGCCGGCAAGCTCTGCTTGCGCTTCGCGGCCAACAGCCATATCTCAGGACGACACCGTTTTGACTGTACCCCCGCGCTTTTAGGAGTCTCCCGCCGTGCCTGTCCGTCCCGTTGCCCCGAAAGCTGTCCGCAAGGAACATATCGTCGAACGCCACGGACGGAAAACAGACGATCCCTATGACTGGCTGCGCGATCCGGACTGGCAGCGGGTCATGCGGGAGCCGGAGGTCCCGCAGCCTGAAATCCGCGCGCATCTCGATGCCGAGAATGCCTATACGGAGGCGGTGCTGGCACCTATCGCAGGGTTGCGCGAGGCACTGGTCGCGGAGCTGAAGGCGCGGATCAGGGAAGATGATTCCTCCGTCCCGGCGCCGGACGGCGACTGGGCCTATTACCGCCGATTCGTGCCCGGTGGCCAGTATCCGGTCCTGTGCCGGCGCCCGGTGGCGGACGCAGACGGCGCGCAGGAACAGATTCTGCTGGACGGCGACCGCGAGGCCGAGGGCGCCGCTTTTTTTTCCATCGGCGGCGCGGCCCATACCTCCGATCACAGGCTGTTCGCCACGGCGATCGACCGCAACGGATCCGAGTATTGCGAAATCTCGATCCGTAATCTTGAAACGGCCGAGACGCTGCCCGACGTCCTGACCAGCGCGCAGGGCGACATGGTCTGGTCCGCCGACGGCGGCACGTTGTTCTATACCGTGCTGGACGATAACCACCGTCCGTCCAAAGTGATGCGTCACCGTGTCGGCACGTCTGCGGCAGAGGACGTGCTGGTCTACGAGGAGTCCGATCCCGGTTTTTTTCTCGGGATCGGCAAGACGGAAAGCGGACGTTTCATTGTTATCGATGCGCACGATCACGCCGATACCTCGGAGGTCCGGCTGGTCGACACGTCGGAACCCGCGGTGGCGCCCCGTCTGCTTGTGGCCCGCGAAACCGGCGTCACCTATGACGTCTCGGATCATGGCGATACGCTGCTGATCCGCACGAACGCAGGCGATGCGGTCGATTTCCGGATTGTCGAAGCCCCGCTGGACGACCCGGCGCGGACGAACTGGCGCGATATCGTGGCGCACAGGCCGGGCTGTCTGCTCCGCTCGATGATCGTTTTTGAGGGCTATCTTGTCCGGCTTGAGCGCGAACGCGCGCTGCCCCGGATCGTTATCCGGTCGCTGGCCGATGGCGCCGAACACGAGATCAGCTTCGACGAGGAAGCCTACGACCTCGGCCTGATGCCGGGCTACGAGTATGACACGTCGACCCTGCGATTCTCCTATTCGTCGCCGACCACACCGCAGCGCGTCTACGATTACGATATGGCGACGCGCACGCGCACACTGCGCAAGGAACAGGAAATACCGTCGGGCCACACGCCGGAGAATTACGAATGCCGACGCGTCTTCGCGACCAGTCATGACGGCGTGCAGGTGCCGGTTACCGTGCTTCGGGCGAAGGATACGCCGGTCGACGGGTTGGCGCCGTTGCTGCTCTACGGATACGGTTCCTACGGGTTCGCGATGCCGGCCTCGTTCTCGCCCCATGTGTTCAGCCTGGTCGATCGCGGTTTCGTTTATGCGATCGCCCATATTCGCGGCGGGACCGAGAACGGACAGGGCTGGTACCTCGACGGGAAGCTCGACAAAAAGAAAAATACATTTCTGGATTTTATCGCGGCCGGCGAACACCTGATCGCGGAGAAATTCACATCTGCGGGCAGGATCGTTGCCCAGGGCCGCAGTGCGGGCGGCATGCTTGTCGGGGCGGTCGCCAATATGCGCCCGGATCTGTTCTGCGGCATTCTCGGCGAGGTGCCGTTTGTCGACGTGATAAACACCATGTGCGACGAAACCCTGCCGCTGACGCCCCCCGAATGGGTCGAGTGGGGCGATCCGATCCGCGATCCATCCGCCTTCGCCTACATGGCGTCCTATTGCCCCTATACCAACGTGACGGATCAGAACTATCCGGCTGTCCTGGCGACGGGCGGGCTGACGGACCCGCGTGTGACCTACTGGGAGCCGGCGAAATGGGCCGCGAAGCTGCGCCATCACAATACCGGCGACAGTGAAATCCTGCTCTACATGAACATGGATGCCGGGCACGGGGGTGCTTCCGGCCGGTTCGACCGGTTGAAAGAGGTCGCGTTGTCTTATGGGTTTGCGTTGATGGTTACGGGGCGGGCCGAAAGCCGTCCCTAGACAGGCGGACCCGGTACCGGATTGTTCGCCGGTAAAGGTTTGTTCGTGCGGCTCCGGAAGACGGCTGCTGTCGCCGACACGCGCGCCTCCGGTGTCCAGCCTGGCGCTGCCCGGGTTGCCCTACCGCCGGTCTGTCTTCGCCGCAATACCCACGACCCCCTTCAGGAAAGGGGTCGGCAGCAGGCCGTGCGACGTTCTACTGCTGTAGAATGCAGCCGGCGCCACATCGAAGCGGTCCGCGTTTGGATATTCTTCGATCGCCTTGAACCGTGTCACCATGCTTGTCCCTGTGAGCCCGATCCCCGCAAAGATCAGACCCGCAACGATTATCCTGTCCCAGACCGGGCGTTGTTCGACGTGTTCCATTGCCAACCCCTTGATGCGCGTGTCGATATACCGACGTTGTTGCCGGAGACGCCGGGATGGTTCTTCGACCTGGCCCGCTCCGATATTCCTGCCGGCATTCTAGGCTGCAGGACCATTCACATGGCGTGACAAGGGTGTGGCAATATTGGGGCGAACGAACCGCAGGAGGTTCTTCGCGTGACGGTCAGTAACGGCTATCGAGCGTGCGATAGTCCGGCGGGGACGTATCGATCGCCCGGCCGGCGCGGATGACGGCCCGGTCGTGTTGCGGGCGCGACAGAAATTCCGACCAGCTTCTTGCGCGAAAAATGATCATGTCGGCCGGGCCGCCTGCTTTGAGCCGGCCAGCCTCCGTCAGGCCCATCGTATCCGCCGGCGTCCGGGTTATCGCCGCCGGCCAGTCGCCGACGGGATGGTCCAGATGGGCAATGCGGACAGCCTGGGTGAAGACTTCCGCCCCGTCCAGATCGCCATAGGCGTAAAACGGATCGCGCGTGTTGTCGCTGGAAATTGCGACCGGAATGCCGCGGGCTTTCATCTCGTGCAGGATGGTGACGCCGCGCCAGCGCGGCGTACGCGGCGGCTGCCCGGGTTCCGGGCGGTCCTGCAGATACATGTTGCACATGGGCAGGCTGACGACGCGCATGTTGGCCTCGACGGCGAGGTCCAGCGCATGATCGATCTCCGCCTGCGGGCGGATGGCGAGGCTGCAGCAATGGCCCACATTGACCGGTTTGCCGAAGCCGTTCCGGATCAGCGCTTCGGCGACGCGGTCGAAGGAATTCGCCGCCGGATCGCCCATCTCGTCGACGTGGAAGTCGAGATCCAGCCCCCTGTCGATGGCAAGGCCGACAACGGTGTCAAGCAGGGCGTCGGTATCGTCCTGAATGTTGAGGACAGCGCCCATGATCCCGCCGTATTCCACCATCATGTCGGCGATGTCGTTGCCGAAGCCGATATCCGCATACCCCCGGATCGGCTCGAGGCATACCGCCTGCAGGTCGATGCGCCCGGCCCACGCATCGCGGATTTCGCTGACCACGGGCCATGAAATTTTGTGTTGCGGCGGTGTTGAATCGATGTGGGTGCGAAGCGCTGCCGTGCCGTGGGCATAGGCGCTTTCCAGAGAAAAATTCATCCGCGCGCGCAGGTCGTCGGCATTCCAGTTCGCCGCGCGGTCGGCGCCCGTGGACGACAGGGCGCCTGCCCGGGTCCCGTCGGGGTTGCGCTGGCGGGGCCAGATATGCCCCTTGTCGATATGGGTGTGGAGGTCGGCGAAGCAGGACCAGACCATGCTGCCATCAAGATCGACGGATGTCTTGGCGCCGTCCGTGGTGCCGCCCGGCAGGATCGCATCGATCCGGTCGCCCGAAATTTCAATATCGAGGGATACCAGCCCGTCGGAATCGGGCGCGATGGCGGGCGAAAGCCCGTCCACCAGACAGGCAGGTACCGTCGCATTGCGGAGCCTGAAGGATTCTTCGTCCGGAAGTGTAAAAAAACGCGTCATTTTTTCGGTTTCCCTGTCGTCCCTGTTCGCCTGACAACCTACATCCTATAGAATGACGAACACTTTCAACACATCGAGGGGCGAGTAAATTGGGCCAGTTTGGAATAGGGCAACCCGTTGCACGTGAAGAAGATCCGTATCTGCTCAGAGGCAAGGGGCGTTACGTCGATGACGTGTCGGAAAAGGGCCAGCTTCAGGCCTGTGTCCTGCGCTCGCCACTGGCGCATGCAAGGATAAAGTCCATCGATATCAGTGCCGCGGAATCCGCGCCCGGTGTTCACCTCGTGCTGACAGGCGATCATCCTGAAATCGCGAAACTCGGCCTTCAGCATCCGATGGTGCAGCGCCACCGCCGCGACGGCACGCCCGTGCCGCCCTGTCCGCAGCGGCACCTGGCGACCGATACGGTCCGCTATGTCGGCGATTACGTCGCCTTTGTTGTCGCCGATACGCTGGCCCAGGCGAAAGACGCCGCCGAAATGATCATGGTCGATTACGAAGAACTGCCGTCCGTTGTGTCGACCGCGGACGCGGTAAGCCCCTCGGCGCCGCAGATATGGGAAGAATTGCCCAATAACGAGATGTATGTGCACCGCGTCGGCGACGAGAGCGCGACCGATGCCGCCTTCGAAAAGGCGGCGCATGTCGTCAGGCACCGCATGGTCATCAACCGCGTCACAACCAATTCGATGGAGCCGCGCGGCTCCATCGCCGAGTACGATTCCCGCGACGATCGCTATATCGTGCGCTGCACCGTGCAGTCGCCCCATCGCTGCCGCAACATCCTCGCCAGTCAGGTGTTCAACCTGCCCGAAATGAAAATCCGCGTTATCAGCGAGAACATGGGCGGCGGTTTCGGCATGAAGGGCGGGGTCTATCCGGAATACATCCTGACCATGGTGGCGGCGAAGCTGCTCGACCGGCCGGTGAAATGGATCAGCGAACGCAGCGAGGGCCTTCTCAGCGACGAACAGGCCCGCGACAACGTCACCGATGCCGAACTGGCGCTGGACGAGGAGGGGCGGTTTCTCGGCCTTCGGGTGAAAACCCTTGCCGCCGGCGGCGCCTATTACAATTCGGAACGCAACGCCGGTCCGGGCACGACGAATCTCGGCGTTCTCGCCGGTACCTACATGACGCCCGCGATCTATGTCGAGGCGACCGGCGTCGTCACCAATACGATGATGACGGCCCACTACCGCGGCGCGGGCCGTCCGGAAGCGGCCTATGTGATCGAGACAATGGTCGACCTCGCTGCCCGCCAGCTCGGGAAGGATCCCGCGGATATCCGGCGGATCAATACCATTCCGGCGGACAAAATGCCGTTCAAGACCGGTCTTATCTATACCTATGACTGCGGCGATTTCGGCAAGAACCTTGAAGACTGTCTCGCGGCCGCCGATTACGAGGGCTTTCCCGCCCGGCGCGCCCGCGCCGAGGCCGCGGGCAAGCTGCGCGGTATTGGCATTTCCAACACGGTCGAGGCGTCGAATGCCGGGATGGTGGAAACTGCCCAGATCCGTTTCGACAACAGCGGCACGCTGACGCTTCTGATGGGAACACACGACCACGGCCAGGGCCACGGCACCACGTTCAAGCAGATGCTGTCTGAAATGCTGGGGCTTGATACCGACATGATGCAGTTCTCGTACGGCGATACCGACAAGATCCAGGTCGGGACCGGTACGTTCGGCTCGCGCTCCGCGGCCTGCGGCGGGACCGCGGTCAAGATGGCAGCCGACAAGATCATCGAGAAAGGCCGCAGGATTGCCGCCCATATGCTGGAAGCGGCGGATGCCGATATTTCCTTCGAAGGCGGCACGTTTACCGTTGCCGGCACCGACAGGTCCGTCTCGTTGACCGATGTTGCGAAGAACGCATTGAAGCCTGCAATGTTGCCGCCCGAAATCGAACCCGGCCTGTATGAGACCGGCACCTATAACGGCGGGACGCCGACATTCCCCAATGGCTGCCATATCGCCGAGGTCGAGATCGATCCGAGCACCGGTGAGACGGATATCGTCGGTTACTGGGTGTTCGACGACGTCGGCACGATGATCAACCCGCTTCTGGTCAAAGGCCAGATCCATGGCGGCATTGCCCAGGGCGTCGGCCAGGCGCTGATGGAAGACATGGTCAGCGACCCTGAATCGGGACAGCTTATCACAGGCTCGTTCATGGATTACTGCATGCCCCGGGCTGACGATCTGTGCACCTATGAAATCGGCAGCAACGTCGTGCCGACAAAGATCAACCCGATGGGTATCAAGGGCGCGGGCGAGGCCGGCACTGTCGGTGCGTTGGCGGCGACAATGAATGCCGTGAATAACGCCATGGCGTATGCGGGGGCGGAGTATGTCCAGATGCCGGCAACGCCCCAGAAAATCTGGAAAGCGTTGCGTGATGCCCGCGAAGCGCAGGCAGCCTGACCCGTCTTTGGCTTTGAAAGGGCGAATAGTTCCCGCCGACGAGTGCTGCGCGTTGCGGCACTCGTCGCAAGTTTTATTTAAGCGTTTAAAATAAAAATAAATAAAAATATTGATTATTTCAAATAAATGTTTTAGTAAAAAGCCATTTTGATTTGCTGAACCGAAAAGAAGATCTTGTATCCCTGCGGAACCCGCCGGCCATAAAGGTTTCGAAAAGCGCACCGTAAAACGGAACATTTCCCGGGGTTCTGCGTTTATCAACCGGAACAAGGCTTCCGGACACCGGTCATTTGGGCCGTCTTCACAGCCAACCAAAAGCTTGATCGCAAGCTCAATCGCCTGACCGGAACTGTTCCCGTCACTTGCAAAACGTCATGCGTTTGTATGGCGGGGTTCAGAGGGCGAACTTGCCGGCCGGAGGATGTCTTCCGGGACCGGCACATAATCAACAGGAGTTCTATATGTTAAAACGCACACTCATGATCGCCGTTTCGGCGACCGCGCTGCTTGCCGCTGGAAATGCCAACGCCAAGATGATGTTCTACGACGTCGAGCGCATCCAGGAACAGTCCTTTGCCGGGGACGGCTTCTCCCAGCATCTTGCCCGCGAGTACAAGGAATTCGCCACGAGCGAGGCATACAAGATGTATGACTGGATCGATGCGGAGCATTTCGCGGCCAAGGCGATTTCGGCCAACAAGGGCGAAATGCCGATGCCTGAAGAAGTCTCCAGCTGGAGTCTCACGGAAGAACATCATCAGGAACTTACCCGTGCGCGCGGCCGCTTGATGGAGGCGTTCGCCAAGGGCGGTCGTGAGGCCGCACCGTCCAATGCCGCCACGGCGCAGGCAAAGTTCGATTGCTGGATCGAACAGCAGGAAGAGAACTGGCAGCTTATGGATATCGCCGCCTGTAAAGCCGCTTTCTATGCCGCAATGAGCGGACTCGAGGCCGCAATGGCGCCCAAGAAGGTCGCGATGCAGCAGACCAAAACAGAGACCGTGGAATTTCCGGTAACCCAGCTTGGCGCCGTGTTCTTCGGGTTCGACAGGTCATCGCTTGATGCGGCGGCGAACGCGAAACTGGATGCAATCATCGGTTCACTCAAGAACAAGGACGAGGTCGAGCTTCGTGTCGTCGGATATACCGACTCGGCAGGACCGGCCGACTACAATCAGGAACTTTCGCGCAAGCGGGCAGAGGCCGTGATGGCCGGGCTTCGCGCACGTGGACTGAATGTGGGCGAGCTGGAGGTGCTGGATGTCAATGCCAGGGGCGAAAGCGGGCAGGCGGTAGAGACCGCAGATGGCGTTCGTTCGGCCGCGAACCGCCGGGTTGAAATCACGGCGCGCGCGAAACAGAAGATTACGGTGACGACGACGAAATAGTCGGCCGCACCGGCGGATTGAACGTCAGTCCGGCCCGATTGATATCAGGTAACACGGCGGGCGGCGCATCTGCGTCGCCCGCCTTGCTTTCCAGGCCCCTGTTCGCGAATTCCCAGGGTCAAGCAGACACGAAAAAGGCCGCCCGTGGGGCGGCCTTTCGCGGCGGAAAAATGCGTCTTCGTCAGTCGAAGGTGCCGTCGACCAGCGCAAACATCATGTGGCAGTCCTCATTGCTGCGGTTCGACCAGGCATGGTTGGTGCCGCGCTGGACGCAGGTATCGCCCGCCTTCATCAGCACTTCTGAATCGTCGAGTACGAGGTATATCTCGCCCTGGAGGCATATGGCGTAATCGACGGTTTCGGTCTTGTGCATCAACGGGTGCGGCGGCTCTCCCTGATCGGAAGCCCCTTCGGCGCCGATAGAGGCAAAGCTGCTTTTGGCGGCTTCGCGGTCGACGTTATCGATCCAGTCCTTTTCCGGCGGGAACTTGATGACGCGGAAAACGGAGCCATTTTTCGGCGGCAGCAGACCGATCTTGCGATCGACGGATTCTTCCGGTCCATGCACCTTCGCCGGGGATTCATCGAGCACCCACAGATTATGGATTTCAACGCCCGGGCGGTTATCCGGTCTCAGTACGTTCGGGGTGGGGCCGTCCGAGACGACAATGGCTTTACCGTCCGCATCATGTCCCGTGACAATTCTTCTTACGTCCATTTTTACAGCTTTCCTTCGATAACATAGTTGAGAATTCGCACCACCTGTTCGGGGGTCTCCGTCACAGCAAGGGCTGCGGCATCGACCTCTTTCAGGGCGTGGGTGTGGTCTTCGGAATGCATGGTGATCATCGGCTTGCCAAGCGCTGCGGCGAAACCGGCGTCAAACGCAGCATTCCATTGCTTGTATTTCTCGCCAAAGCGCACCACCACGATATCCGATTGCTCGATCAGCGTGCGTGTGCGGATGGCATTCATCTTCGCGCCTTTGTGATCCTTCCAGAAATCGTTGCCTTCCGCCCCGAGGATTTCTACGCCGCAATCGTCGCTCGATTCATGATGCGTCACGGGGCTGTACAACTCTACCGGCAGGTCGGCCTTCGCGACTCCGTCCCGGATGCGTTCGCGCCAGTCGGAATGAATTTCACCCGACAGATAGACGGACCAGATATTTTGAGCCATTGAGTACTTCCCGGTTTCGGCGGCCGCTGGATGCACGGAAATAAGTTTCCCCGAGCGTCCCCTGGCCGGATTTGATCTTGATGCCTTTTATCACTTCCTTCCCCGGGCCGCAAAGCGGCAGACGGGGACGAGCCGTTTCCGCCTCTGTCAGGATGATCGTGAGGGTATCGACACGCCCATCGTCCGTTCAGTGCATGAACTGGCCGCCATCGACATTCAGGGTCTGGCCGGAAATGAAATCGCTGCCGGCCGATAAGAGGAACATGACGGCGCCGGCGAGGTCTTCCGGATACTGGTGGCGCTGGATGCACCGATCCGACGGTGGTGCGTTGTTCTTCGCATATTCGCCCGACGAGGATATCTGGGTATCGGACAGCGTAAAGCCCGGTGTGATGGCGTTGACGTTGATATTGTCGATCCCGACTTCGCGCGCGAGCGAGCGCGTCAGACCGATAACACCTGCCTTCGACGTCGAATAGTGGAGGCGGTTCGGTGTCCCGTTCCAGAACCGGCCGGACGAGATGTTGACGATCTTTCCGCCGCCCTGGGCTTTCATCTGCGGGAACACCGCCTTGCAGCAGGAAAATACACCGCGCAGGTTTACGTCCATGACGCGGTCCCATTCGTCGTTGGGAATTTCCTTCCAGTCACGGCGTTCGAGAACGCTCATCAGGGATGCGTTATTGACCAGCCCGTCGATACGCCCGAACGCATCAACCGCTTTGCGGGCCATTTCGACGGTTTGCGCGTCATCGGAAACATCCGTCGTCGCGGTAATCGCGTCGCCGCCCGCGCCGCGGATTGCGGCGACCGTATCTTCGTTCGCGTCGTGGTCGATGTCGGCAACGACCATCTTCGCGCCGGCCTTGGCGAATTCCTGGCAGTAAACCCGGCCGATACCCTTGCCGCCGCCAGTGACGATGATGACCTTGTCTTCGATGCTGAGTGGATTGGTGACCATGTTCCCTTACCCCCGTGTCCTGCCGACGCTCTGTTCCGGCCCGGCTGGAATTCGTTCGGTTTCTAATTAATTGGATCGAAATTACGTCGAATTGCCGGGGGCGGCAAGGCTCGACCGGGCAGAAATCCGGGCCGCCGGCAGTTTGTGCGGCGTGATGTTTTCATCCATGATGACACACGCTGAACAACAGCGTTCGCTATCAAGAATCGATTTCACATCGGCAAAGCGGAGGAAAGAATGACCTACAGATACACGATGCTCACACGCGTTTTTGCGCTGTCTTCGATCGCAACGATCGCATTCGGTGCGCCGGCGATCGCTGACGAAGTTGCCGATTTCTATGCGGGAAAACAGGTAAAATTCGTCGTCGGTTATTCGCCGGGTGGCGGCTATGACACCTACACCCGGGTTCTTGCGAACCATCTCGGCAAGCATATTCCGGGCAATCCAAGTGTTATCGTCACGAACATGCCCGGTGGCGGCAGTCTCAAGGCCGCGAACTACACATATAACGTGGCTCCCAAGGACGGTACCCATATTGGCGTGTTTTCGATTCCGGCGGCCGTCGAGCCGTTGCTCGGGCGGGAAAACGCGAAGTACGATTCGCTGAAGTTCAACTGGATCGGCAACATGTATGTCGATACCCATAGCTGCGTTGCCTGGCACGAAACGGATATCCGGTCGCTTGACGACCTTGCCAAGGCGAAGGAGCCGGTGGTCTTCGGCGCAACGTCTAAAGGGTCCTACGGCAACATGCATGCGCGCGTTCTCCAGTCGATGTCGGGCGCAAACGTGAAGATCGTTCTGGGATACCGGGGCATAAAAGGCGTCGGCAAGGCGCTGGAGAGCCGGGAAGTGACGGCGGCCTGCGCGATGTCGGTGTCGACCCTGAATTCGTCGTTCCGGTCCCAGATCGAAAGCGGGCAGTTCCGGCCGATCGTCCAGTTCGGCAAGACGAAGAATCCGTACTTCAAGGATGCGACGCATTTCTATTCGACGCTGAAATCCGACAAGGAGCGCACGGTTGCCGATTTCTTCTTCAGCCAGTCGGCGATCGCGCGTCCCTTCGCATTGCCGCCGGGCGTGCCCGATAACCGGGTCGAAGCGGTGAGAAAGGCGTTTCTCGCGGCGACGAAAGATCCGGCCCTGCTGGCAGAAGCCGCGAAGATCGGAATCGGGATTGAGCCGGAAGATCACTCGGCCGTTCTGGCATCGCTGAAAGCCCTTTATGCAACGCCGGCACCGGTGCTGTCCGAGGTGAAGGAAATGATGGGGCGGCAATAGTCCTTTTCATCGCAAATGGAGAATGGCGGCCCGTTAAGGGCCGCCGTTTTTCGTTTTGTCAGCAGGAACAGAAATGCGGAAAAACCGGGAGGAAAATATGGAACGCCTGAAACAACTCATCGCCGGCGATGAACTTGTCGTTGCGCCCTGCGCGCTCAACCCCTTGATGGCGCGCACCGCGGCGGAAGTGGGGTTTAAAGCCGTCTATATGAGCGGCGGCTCCCTCGGCTGGCTCAATTGTATTACCGAGGCAAATATTACGCTGCCCGAAATGGCGTCTGTTGCGGTCGATATGCGGACGGCGTGCAAGGTGCCGGTTATCCTGGATGCCGGCGGCGGCTGGGGCGATCCCGTCCATATGCACCGCACCATCGCCTTGACCGAGGCGGCCGGCTTCGATGCCATCGAGATCGAGGACCAGCTGTTGCCGCGGCGCGTGCACCACCATATCGGCGTCGAACATCTGATCGAGCCCGACCTTATGGCCCGGAAAATAGAGGAAGCCGTCGCCGCGCGGACGGACCCCGACCTGCTGATCATCGGCCGGACGAACGCCCTGCGTCTCACCGGGATGGACGATGCGATCCGCCGGGCTGAGGCGATGCATGAAGCGGGGGCGGACATGTTGTTCATCCATACCCGGTCGGCCGAAGAAATGCGGATCCTCGGGGAGCGATTGCCGGCGCCCCTGATGATCTTTGCGCCCGAGGACGGGTTTGTCGATTTCGAGCTGTCGCAGACCGATCTGGCGGCGCTCGGCTTCAGGCTTGCCGCGTCATCGGGGTCTGCTTTCGCAGCCATGTATAAAGCCTTCAGGCAATCCTACGAATGCCTGCTCAATGGCGAAATCGATCCGTTTCTCGGCAAAGGCGGGGCGGTAGCGGCGATGCGGCAGGCACGCCAGACCTGCGATCTGGACGGGCTTTTGGCGATCGAGAAACGGACCATGGGCATCGAATAGCGGCTGCTTTCAGCATGTTTCCGGCAGGACACGGCAGGCGGGGAAGTTAATTCAGAGCAATCGGCGACCCTTGGGTCCGTGGTACCTTGCGCCAACTATCTGGAGGAAAGCCGTTGGAGAATTTTACGCCGTTCGCCGGTCTGGGAGGCGGGTTGCTGATCGGCGCCGCCGCGTCGCTGTTCGTTCTGGTCTACGGCCGGATTCTCGGGATCAGCGGGATACTGGGGGGATTGTTCGGCGGCGCAGGCGAAGAGATATCCTTCCGGCTCGCGCTGATCGCCGGAATCGTTATCGCCCCACTGCTGCTGACGTCGCTCGGCGCGAGCCTATCCGATATTTCCGTTTCCGCATCGTGGCCCATGCTGATCGTCGCCGGCCTGCTTGTCGGCTTTGGCACGCGGCTCGGCAATGGATGTACCAGCGGACACGGTGTCTGCGGTCTTGCCCGCCTGTCACGCCGCTCGATCGTGGCCACGTTGGTTTTCTTCGCCTCTGCGGCGATTACCGTCTATGCCGTCCGCCATGTTATCGGGGAATAAGCGATGATCCGGATCTTCGGCGCGCTTGCGATCGGCCTGCTGTTCGGCGCCGGGGTGTCGATATCCGGCATGATAAACCCGGCCAAGGTACTGGGTTTCCTGGATTTCGCCGGCAACTGGGATCCGACGCTCGGTCTTGTGATGCTGGGTGCCCTGATCGCAGCCGTGCCGGGCTATGCGCTTGCCAAACGGCTTGACGCACCGCTGACGGAAACCAAATTCCGGATTCCGACGGCGCGGCACATCGATGCGCCGCTGGTCGCCGGGGCCGTGATGTTCGGAATCGGCTGGGGGCTTGTCGGGTTCTGCCCCGGGCCGGCGATCGCCGCAATCGCGACCGGGCTGCAGGATGTCCTGATTTTTTTCGCGGCGATGCTTGCCGGCATGGGGCTTTTCCGGGTTTTCACCCTTCTTCGCGGTGACCGGGGTTTCAGGCCGCCCGCTTGAATCCCTCGATCGTTTCCTTCTCGAAAGCGAGCAGCTTCTGTACGCTCGGGCGGGTCTGCATCCGCTCGAAATGCGCCATCACGTTGGGGAAGGCGGACATATCGAGTTTGAACTGCGTGGCGCGCCGCGTACACCAGAAGAAATGGGCATCGGGCGATGTGAAGTCGCCGAGGAGATAATCGCGGCCGTTCAGCATGTCATTCGCAATGGCGAAATTTTCCTCCAGCGCGACGGTCGCGTTCTCGATCACGCTGTCCGCGGACCCCTCGGTGTCGCAGACTTTCGCCGGATTGTTGATCCGGCTGAGATACGGGTGGATGCCGCCCGAGCACCAGGACAGCAGCGAAACCGCCTGCGCCTGATCCCAGGGGTCTGAAGGGATGAGGTTGGCGTCCGGAAAGGTGCGCGAAATCCATAGATGGATCGCCACGTTCTCGGTCATCTTCTGGCCATCGACCACCAGCATCGGCACTTTATGTTTGGGGTTTATCTTCCGGTATTCAGGCGACATGTGCTCGTTGGCCCGGAAATTGAGTGCGTGGACGTCGAATTCGGCGCCGGCTTCTGTCAGGGCGATATAGGGCGCCATCGCACAGGTGATCGGTGCGTAATAAAGTTCGATCTTCATGAGTATTCCCCCTCGTTCCGAGAATTGTTGTGGCGGGCATTATGCCATTTTTGCGGCGCGACGAACATAACCTTCCGCCGTATCCCTGGCATGCGCATCGGGCGAACGCGCTGCGGGGTCTCCATATCCGCCGCCACCGGCCGTCTGGAGGCTGAAACGGGTGCCGGCACTGAAATCCTCGCGGAAAGATGACGGCAGTTGCGTCTCATCGCTGCTGTCGGGCCAAAGCAGGAAGCGGCTTTTTGCGCCGTTCTCTCCGCCTGCCAGTCCGCTGGGGGCGATCTCCGCCCGGTCGGCGCGGTAGACCACGCTCGCCGGCGCCAGTAATTCGTAATCGCGCCTGTATCCCAGGCCTCCGCGGAATTCGCCTGCACCGCCGGTGTCGGGGAGGAGTTCATAACGGGTGATCCTGCAGGGGAATTCTGATTCGATCACTTCAAGCGGTGTGCCGTAAAGGTTCGCGAGGTGGGTGCTGACACCGGTTGCACCGTCATTATCCTTGCCCGCGCCGTATGCCGAGCCGAAAATTTCGTATTGGTTGCTGCGACCGGGCGCTGCATCTCCCCAGGCGACGACGATGCTGCCGCCGCTGCCCCCGGCATTTGCGACGGCGCGGCCGGTCAGAAACGGATCGAGCGCTTGCAGGATCACATCCACGAGCTTGTGACAGGTCTTCATGTAGGACGAGCAGGGCGCCGGCGGCTCCGGGTTGAGGATCGTACGGTCGCCGAACGTGAACCGGACCAGTTCGCGCGCGGCGTCGCTATAGGGGATATCGGCATCCAGAAACCCGATCAGACAATAAAACACGCAAGCCTCGACCATTGCGATCCGCAGGTTCGCCGGACCCCGGGTCTGCGGGTCCGACCCGGAGAAATCCATATGGATGTCGCCACCGGAAACCGTGATGCGCACATGCAGCTTCACCGGCCGGGCCGGATCGACGCCGTCGTTATCCAGCAGGCCCTCGGAGCTGAATTCCCCGTCCGGCAAACCGGCGAGCGCCGAGCGGAACCGACGGTCGGACGCGGCGATGATCTCGTCCATGGCGCCGGTGAAGACGTCCGCACCGAATGTCCGGCACAAGTCTCTCAGCCGGTCCCGTCCGATCCCGGTGATGCCGATCTGGGCATTCATGTCGCCGAGTACCAGCTCGGGCGCGCGGGAGTTGGATGCGATCAGGCGTTGGAGGTCGCTATTCGCTTTTGCCGGCCCGAACGACTTTCACCGGCGGCAGCAGCAGGCCTTCCTGAAACAGTTCCGTTGCCTGGCCCCAGGTACTGCCCGGCACGGCGCCGCCCATATCCGCCTTGTGCGCGATACTGGCCGTAAAAGCGACGAGGCGGCCGTCATGGAAAACCGGCGTGACCAAAGCCATGTCGGGCACATGGGGCAGGTTGCCCTCGTAAGGGTGGTTGCAGACCAGCGTATCGCCGTCCGACAGCCCGTCTTCGCCATATATTTCAAGAATACGGCGAATAAGGTGAAAATAGACCGGTGCGTGAAAGAACATCGGTGGTGCAACGGCGAGGCGACCGGCACGGTCCGTTACCACGCAGCTGAAATCCCGGGATTCGCGGACGATCGTGGAATATCCGGAGCGGTAAAAGCGGTAATCCATCTCCTCCATGAGGCTGGAAACGCGGCTTCGGAGTATTTGCACGGTGATCGGATCGGGTTTGCGCATCGGATTCGGTGGTGTGTCCTGAAATTCGTCTTCATCCTATCAGAGATTGCTTCGGCATTCGCACCATCCCTGCTATTAACCCGCCACAAATACCGGGACTGGAAAACAGCGCCGAGTGGCGCTAACAAAGGCCCGTTTTCGCGCACAGGAGATCGATACGCCATGGCGTCCTACCAATACGTTTACACGATGAGCCACCTGACAAAGACCTTCCCGGGTGGCCGCGAAGTCCTGAAGGACGTCACACTTGCCTTCCTGCCGGGGGCGAAGATCGGCGTGCTGGGCGTGAACGGCGCGGGCAAATCGACCCTGATGAAAATCATGGCGGGCGAAGATACGGAATTTAACGGCGAGGCGTGGGCGGCCGAGGCGGCGGAGGTCGGTATTCTCAAGCAGGAGCCCGAGCTGGATCCCGGCAAAGACGTTTATGGCAACGTGCTCGAAGGCATGCGCGAGACCCATGAACTGCTTCAGGAGTTTGAGGAAATCAGCCTCAAATTCGCGGAGCCCATGGATGACGACGAGATGAACGCCCTGATCGAAAAACAGGGCGAACTACAGGAAAAGATCGATGCGGTCGGTGGCTGGGACCTGGAGAGAAAACTCGAGATCGCCATGGATGCGCTCCGCTGTCCGCCGAAGAACGCGGACGTCACGAAGCTGTCGGGCGGCGAGCGCCGCCGTGTGGCCCTGTGCCGGCTGCTGCTGCGTCAGCCCGACCTGCTGCTGCTCGACGAACCGACCAACCATCTGGACGCGGAATCGGTCGGCTGGCTGGAACGGCACCTGGAAGATTACGAAGGCACCGTGGTAGCCGTCACCCATGACCGGTATTTCCTCGACAATGTCGCCGGCTGGATTCTCGAGCTCGATCGCGGGCGGGGTATTCCCTATGAGGGCAATTATTCCGGCTGGCTTGAACAGAAGCAGAAGCGGCTTGCCCAGGAAGAAAAGCAGGAAAAGGCCCGCCAGCGCACGGTCGAGCGGGAGCGCGAATGGATCAGTGCCTCGCCCCGCGCCCGCCAGGCGAAGAACCAGGCGCGTATCACCGCCTACGAGCAATTGCTTGCGGACGCCAAGGACAAGACGCCGGATTCGGCGCAGATCATTATTCCGCCCGGCCCCCGGCTGGGCGATCTCGTGATACAGGCCGAAGGCCTGAACAAGGGCTTCGAAGACCGTCTGCTGATCGAAAATCTGAATTTCAAAATACCGCCGGGCGCGATTGTCGGGATCATCGGGCCGAACGGCGCCGGCAAGACGACGCTGTTCCGGATGATCACCGGTCTCGAGAAGCCCGATTCCGGCTCGCTCCGGCTCGGCGATACGGTGCAACTCGGCTATGTCGACCAAAGCCGGGATTCGCTCAACGCCGACAAAACCGTCTGGGAGGAAATTTCCGACGGCGAAGACATCGTGGAACTGGGCAACAATAAAATGCAGAGCCGCGCCTATTGCGGTTCGTTCAATTTCCGGGGACCGGACCAGCAGAAAAAGGTGGGCCAGCTATCGGGGGGCGAACGCAACCGGGTGCATCTCGCCAAGATGCTCAAATCGCAGGCCAATGTCCTGCTGCTCGACGAACCGACAAACGATCTTGATGTCGATACGCTCCGGGCGCTGGAAGACGCGCTCCTGGACTACGCCGGCTGCGTGCTGGTCATCAGCCATGATCGGTGGTTTCTGGACCGGATTTCGACGCATATCCTGGCCTTCGAAGGCGACAGCCAGGTGACCTGGTTCGAAGGCAACTACGACGATTACGAGAGAGATCGCCGCCGCCGGTTGGGCGATGACGCCGACAATCCCAAGCAGATCAAATACAAGCCGCTTATTCGCGGATAGATCGCGATACTAACGTCTTCGGGATGGGGCAAGGCCGGCGGATAAATCCGCCGGTAAATGTCAGTCGGATCCGGTCTTGCGGCGCAGCGCCTTGATGAGACCATCGACCTTGCCACCGTTCTGGCGAATGACGGCGGCGAATTCGTCCCGCTGGGTCACGCTCATGCTGATGCCTTCGACCATCACGTCGACGATCTTGTGCTCGTCATCTTTCGACTGGACCCGCCAGTTGATCTTGACTGGCGGCTTTCCCGGTATTTCGATTTCCGACAAAACCAAAGCCTGTGCGGCAGATATTTCTCTCGCATCGATGACGTTCAGCTTCTGGCCGCTCAAATCCTGGAAACGGTTGGCATAGGCCTGGATCACGAATTTCTCGAACAGTGCGACGAATTCTTTCTGTTCTTCCTCGCTCGAAGTCCGCCAGTAGCGGCCAAGCGCGAACCGGGCGATTCTGGGAAGATCGAAAGCTTCATTCAGCAATATGCGAAATCGTTCCGCGCGCTCGTCCGATGTCAGGCCGGGTTCGCTGAGCGAAGCAAAAGCCTTGTCGCCCATTTGCTTGACGAAGTCAGCCGGCGTAGAAGCCTGCACAGGCGCTGCGTACGCGACGACAAGGAAAAATAGAGCGCCAAGCGCTGCTCTGAGCGGCGATCCTGTCATCTATTTTTCCGACGAAAGTGCTTTGCTTTGCTGGCCGTCGGGTTTTTGAGGCATGACAGAGAGCCCGCCGGGAACCGGGGAACCGGAGGCAGGCGCACCATTGCGGATTTCATCGGCGCGCCGCTGCCGGTAGAGGCTGCGGATTGCGGCATAGAAATCGAGAGAATTCTTTTCCAGATCGTTGATCTGGTCGTAATGCCGGGCACGCCTGTCAACCGCGGTGCCGACGGCTCTGCCAATCCTGAACTCGAAAGGCGTCAACCATGTGAAAGGATCCATCAGGCTGTCCGCAAGAATGCCGATGCCGTCACGCGGGTTCGAGGGGCCGAATATCGGCAGAACCAGATAGGGGCCGTCATCGACATCCCAGGTCGCCAGGGTCTGTCCGAAATCTTCGGTATGCTCCTGCATGCCGATCTCGCCCGCGAGGTCGTTAATGCCCAGGATGCCGAAGGTCGAATTCATCGTGAAGCGCATCAGCGTGTTTCCGGCCCGCTCGAACTCGCCCTGCAGGAGGTCGTTCGCGAAGATGACGGGCCCACGCAGGTTCGCCAGGAAATTTGTCACATTGGTCTGAAGAGGGTCGGGAACGGTTTCTTTATAGACATAGGCGACGGGCTTCAGGATCGCCTTGTCCAGCGCGAGATTGAACTGAAGCATCGCCCGGTTAAAAGGCTCATACGGATCATTGGTTTCATTGAAAGCGGCGATCGCAGCCTGATCACTGGCTGGCGGCGGCGTTGCGCAGCCCGCGGCAAGAAACCCTATAAAGGTGGCAGTCGCTGCCAAGCGGGCAGCACGCCCGGACATTATCCCAACTACTTTCACAATCCACCTCGCCCTTCGTCCACATTGCTTACTAAACACGTGATTTCAAAGGCCTGCCCCGCCTTCGGACCTGACACTAAGGCAATTCTCGAATCGATACAATTCTATCGATTCATTTACCTCGCCATGTCGCGTCCGACTACGACCTGCCGAACGATAGGAATATCACGTAAACACTGCCTTAACGGCAGTGCTCTATTATGCCTAACTGACTATTAACCTGCCGTCCCGACGAACCGGGCGAGACGAAACTGTCCCTTTGAAACCGATACTTCGCTCAAGATCAATCCTCAGGACCCCGTTTCGCGAAAAGTTGACTTTCTGTCGCGGTAGCGAAGATACCGGATTGAGTTCGTCGAATGGTAAGGATATATAAATATCTTTATATCTTAATTTCCGCATTCAAACAGTATCGGAGCGGCAGCGCCTGTGGAGAAACTCCTTAATCGATTGAAAGCGGCGGCAGAGCCCACGCGGCTGCGCATTCTGGCCATATGTGCGCAGGGGGAACTGACGGTGAGTGAACTCACGCACATCCTCGGACAGAGCCAGCCCCGGGTGTCGCGTCATCTGAAACTGCTCTGCGATGCAGGATTGCTGAACCGTTTTCAGGAAGGTGCATGGGTTTTCTACCGGCTCGCAGACCGGGCCGGATCTCAGTCTTGTGCACTGTGCATGCAGATCATCAGCCTTATCCCCGAAAACGATTCCCAGGTTAAACGCGATATGCTGCGACTGGCGGATGTCCGCCGGGCACGTCACGAACTGGCAGACGCTTATTTCCGCGAAAATGCGAGCCAGTGGGACCAGATCCGGTCGATGCATGTCGATGATCTGCAGGTCGAGGCAACGCTGCTTGCAGCCCTTCCTGACGATGACGAAAAGACGCTGATCGATATCGGCACCGGAACAGGCCGCATTCTTGAACTGATGGCGCCACGCGTTGCCCGCGGCATCGGTGTGGATTCATCGCGCGAGATGCTCGCTCTGGCGCGGTCGCGGCTCGATTCTCTCAATGCCGGCAATTGCCAGGTGCGTCAGGGCGATATGTACCAACTGCGGGAGGACGATGCCGTATTCGATATCGCGATCCTGCATCAGGTACTGCACTACGCCGATGACCCGGCGGCGGTCGTCACCGAAGCGGCGAGAGTTCTGGCACCCGGCGGCACGCTGGCGATCGTCGATTTTGCGCCCCATGACATCGAGGGGCTCCGGGATCTCCATGCCCACCGGCGTCTCGGCTTCGGCGACACAGAAATTGCTGCCCTGTTCGAGGATGCCGACATGCTGGCGGTCGAAACCCACGACCTGCCCGGTGACCCGCTGACGGTCAAGATCTGGATCGGCAGAAAAACGGGCGAAGGGGCTGTGGGCGGCGATGTCCGTCCCCCGCTGTCCGCGGCGGTGAGCACCGGCCTTTCCGCCGGCGGAGAGACCGTCCGATGACTGACTCCGCCCTGAATATTTCATTCGAATTTTTCCCGCCCAAAACCGACAAGATGGCGGAAACTCTCTGGCAGTCGGTGAAGCGGCTGGAACCGCTGGCGCCGCGTTTCGTTTCGGTAACCTACGGCGCCGGCGGAACAACCCGGGAGCGCACGCATAATACGGTGACCCGGATAAACTCGGAGACATCGCTTTCCGCGGCGGCGCACCTGACCTGTGTGGATGCGACGCGCGAAGAGGTAAACCGGGTCGCCCGGGAATATTGGGATGCAGGTATCCGGCATATCGTTGCCCTGCGGGGAGACGCGCCGGACGCCGCCGCCGGCTATACGCCTTGTCCGGGTGGCTACGATTATGCATCGGACCTTGTAGCGGGACTGCGGGATGTCGGGGATTTTGAAATCAGCGTCGCCGCCTATCCCGAGGTTCACCCGGAATCCGCCAGCATTTCAGACGACCTCGACAATCTGAAACGCAAACTCGATGCAGGCGCGACACGGGCGATCACGCAGTATTTCTTCGAGGCGGAGGTGTATCTGCGTTTCGTGGAGCGTGTCCGGAAGGCGGGTATCGATGTCGAGATCGTCCCCGGGATCCTGCCGGTTACCAATTTTGCACAGGTCCGGAAATTCAGCGCGATGTGCGGAGCGACCGTGCCGGGATGGATGGCCGATCTGTTCGAGGGCCTCGACGACGACCCCGAGACCCGCCGGCTGGTCGCGGCGACCACCGCCGCCGAACAGTGTCGGACCCTTCAGGCCGAGGGGGTCGACGCATTCCATTTCTATACCCTCAACAGGGCCGATTTATCTTTTGCTATCTGCCACATCCTGGGCGTTCGTCCGGGCAGTGCCGACAAGTCGCAGGAAACAGACTAATGAACTTCGAGAATACAAGAGTTTTGCGTGACGCGGTCGACCATGCCGGCGGGATGACGACGGAAAAGCCCCGGTTGCGGCAACCCGACCGAACCGAAGAGCTCCGCAGGCTGCTGGAGAGCAGAATTCTTGTGATCGACGGGGCGATGGGAACCATGATCCAGTCCTACAAACTGGACGAAGCCGATTATCGGGGCGACCGGTTCGCCGGCCACGCCTTCCCCCAGAAAGGGAACAACGACCTGCTGACGCTGACACGCCCCGATGTCATCGGGGAAATTCACCGGCAGTTCGTCGATTCCGGGGTCGATATCCTGGAGACAAATACCTTCAATTCCTCCGCGATCGCGATGGCGGATTACGGGATGGAAGAGCAGGTCTACGAACTCAACTATGCGGCGGCGAGGCTTGCGCGCGGGGTTGCCGACAAGAAGACGGCCGAGACGCCTGACAAACCCCGTTTCGTCGCCGGAGTCATCGGTCCGACCAACCGGACCTCGTCAATTTCGCCAGATGTGAATGATCCGGGATATCGCAACACGACCTTCGGCGAACTGGTCGATGTCTACACGGAATCAGTCACCGGACTGGTCGATGGCGGTGCCGACATTTTGCTGATCGAGACCGTGTTCGACACGTTGAACGCGAAGGCCGCGATTTTCGCCATCCTGCAGTTTTTCGATGAAGCCGGTCTCAGGCTGCCGATATTTATCTCCGGCGCCATCACGGATGCGAGCGGCAGGACCCTCACGGGTCAGACGACGGAAGCGTTCTGGAATTCGATCGCCCATGCGGAACCCCTGGTCGTCGGTCTGAACTGCTCGCTGGGCGCGCAGGAACTGCGGCCCTACCTGCAGGAACTGTCACGCATGGCCGGGACGTTCGTGTCCTGTCATCCGAATGCGGGCCTGCCGAATGCTTTCGGCGAATACGACCAGACGCCCGAGGAAATGCAGGAGATCATGAGCGATTTCGCCGCCAACGGGTTCGTCAATCTGATCGGCGGTTGCTGCGGGACGACGCCGGATCACACCCGCCTGCTGGTGGAACACGCCGCGACCCATCCGCCCCGCGAGGTGCCGGAGATTGAAATCCGCTGCCGTCTGAGCGGCCTGGAGCCTTTGAATATCGGGCCCGACACCCTGTTCGTGAATGTCGGCGAACGCACCAATGTGACCGGCTCCGCGCGGTTCGCCAAACTGATCAAGGAAGGCGATTTTGATAGTGCTCTGGAAGTTGCCCGCCAGCAGGTCGCCAACGGCGCGCAGATCGTTGACATAAACATGGACGAAGGATTGATCGATTCCGAGGCTGTGATGGTGCGGTATCTGAACCTTCTGGCGGCGGAACCCGATATCTCGCGCGTGCCGGTCATGATCGATTCCTCAAAATGGTCGGTTATCGAGGCAGGCCTGCGCTGCGTCCAGGGCAAGGGCGTCGTCAACTCGATCAGCATGAAAGAGGGCAAGGAGGTTTTCCTCGCGCAAGCGAAACGGGTGCGCTGGTACGGAGCGGCTGTGGTGGTGATGGCATTCGATGAAGACGGTCAGGCCGATACGGCCGACCGCAAGGTCGAAATCTGCACCGAGTCCTACAAGCTCCTGACCAAAGAAGCCGGATTTGCGCCGCAGGACATTATTTTCGATCCGAACATCTTTGCGGTCGCGACCGGCATCGAGGCGCACAACAACTATGCCGTCGACTTCATCGAGGCGACGGCGAGGATCAAGGAAACCCTGCCGCATGTGCATGTCTCCGGGGGGCTGAGCAATATTTCATTCTCTTTCCGCGGCAACGACCCCGTGCGCGAAGCCATGCATTCGGCATTTCTCTATCACGCTATTCGCGCCGGCATGGATATGGGAATCGTGAATGCCGGCCAGTTGACGGTCTATGAGGATATTCCGGCCGATTTCCGCGAACTGGTGGAGGATGTGCTGCTCAACCGTCGCGAGGATGCGACAGAGCGTCTTGTCGATGCGGCGGAATCGTTCAAAGGCGAGAAGAAAGAGCGCATCGAGGACCTGTCCTGGCGCGAGAAACCGGTGGGCGAGCGGCTGACCCATTCTCTGGTCAACGGGATTGCGGATTATATCGTCGAGGATAGCGAAGCTGCGCGACAGCAGGCGGACCGGCCGCTGCACGTCATCGAAGGCCCGCTGATGGACGGCATGAACGTCGTTGGCGATCTCTTCGGCGCGGGCAAGATGTTTCTGCCCCAGGTCGTCAAGAGTGCGCGGGTGATGAAACAGGCGGTGGCCTATCTGATCCCGTTCATCGAGGACGACAAGCGCGAAGGCGAGGAGACGAAAGCCAAGGGCAAGATCCTGATGGCCACCGTGAAAGGCGACGTCCACGATATCGGCAAGAACATCGTCGGCGTCGTGCTCCAGTGCAACAATTACGAGGTCATCGATCTCGGCGTGATGGTCCCGACCCAGAAAATCATCGAGACCGCGCGGGATGAGAAGGTCGATATTATCGGCCTCAGCGGACTGATTACGCCGTCTCTCGATGAAATGGTGCATGTCGCTGCCGAGATGGAGCGTGCGGGTTTCAAGATTCCGCTGATGATTGGCGGTGCGACCACGTCGAAAATCCACACCGCCGTGCGTATCGAGCCCGCCTATTCCGGCACGACCATCCATGTGCTGGATGCATCGCGCGGGGTCGGCGTCGCCTCGAACCTGTTAAGCGACGACCTCAGCGAAGAGTTTGTCAAAAAAATCCGTGCGGAGAACGAAGACGCCCGCCGGCGCCACACTGCCAAGGACAGCGCCGGACGTGCGCTCAGTCTCGAAGAGGCACGGGCCAACAAGGCCGATATCGACTGGTCCGCCTGGCAGCCGACACCGCCCGCAATGCCCGGCGTACATGTTCTCGACGACTACTCGCTCGCCGAATTACGGGACCGGATCGACTGGACGCCGTTTTTCCGGGCCTGGGAACTGATCGGCACGTATCCGGCAATCCTTGAAGACGACATCGTCGGCGAGACCGCGACGGCCCTGTTCGAAGACGCGGAGCGCATGCTGGACCGGATCATCGAGGAAAAATGGCTCAAGGCGCGGGGCGTGTACGGCCTGTTCCCGGCAAATTCGGACGGAGCCGAGAGTATCGCGATATATGCAGATGAAGACCGCACGGAAGTCATCTCGCATTTCCATACCATCCGCCAGCAGATTAAGAGAGACGGCGGGGCGCAGAAAACGCGGGCGAATTTCGCGCTTGCAGACTTTGTCGCCCCGGCGGACTCCGGCGTCGGCGATTACATCGGAGCATTTGCGGTGACAGCGGGGATCGGCATCGACGAACATGTCGCCCGCTATGAAGCGGCGAACGACGATTACAATGCGATCCTGCTGAAGGCGCTGGCCGACAGGCTGGCCGAGGCGTTTGCGGAACGCCTTCATGAACGCGTGCGCACCGAGTTCTGGGGCTACGCGCCGGGCGAAAGCCTGGATAATACGGCCCTTATCAAAGAGGCCTATCAGGGGATCCGTCCGGCCCCGGGCTATCCGGCCTGTCCCGATCATACCGAGAAGGAAGGCCTGTTTTCGCTGCTTCAGGCGACTGACAAGGTCGGGATCGAGCTGACCGAGAGTTTTGCAATGCTGCCGACCGCGGCCGTGTCGGGGTTTTACATCGCCCATCCCGAGGCGCGTTTCTTCGGCACCGGGAAAATTGCAAAAGATCAGGTAGAGGATTATGCACGTCGCAAGGGGATGGACCTTGCCACCGCGGAGCGGTGGCTGTCGCCTGTCCTCGGCTATGAAAGAGAAACACCGACGAGGGCTATATCGTGAAGACCGCAGGCGCCAAGCGCCTTATCCAGAAAGCGCTGGCATCAGGCCATGGCGCATTATCCGAATATGACAGCAAACGTCTTCTTTCTGCGTACGGGGTGCCGGTCACCCGCGAGAAGCTCGTCAAAACCGCCGCGGAAGCGAAAAAGGCCGCTGACACACTGGGCTATCCCGTCGTCCTGAAGGGCTGCGCCCATGACCTGTTGCACAAGACGGAAGCCGGCCTGGTCGCGGTCGGGCTCGGCTCCGGGCGTGACGTCACAGACGCTTTCAAGAAACTTTCCGGGCGTGCAGGTCCGGATTTTGCCGGCGGGTACCTGGTCCAGGAAATGGTCAAGGGAAGCCGCGAACTGATGATCGGTATGATCCGGGATGAGCAGTTCGGCCCGTCGGTGATGTTCGGCCTTGGCGGTATTTTCACCGAAGTGCTTGAAGATGTCTCTTTCCGGCTTGCGCCGCTGACCCTGAGCGATGCGCGCGAGATGATGAATGAAATCCGGGCAACACGCATTCTCGATGCGGTGCGGGGCATGCCGCGGGTGGATCGGGCAGCGCTCGCCCGCGCAATCGTCGGGGTTGGCAAAGCCGCCGCCGATAATCCGGAAATCGCCGAGATCGATATCAATCCGCTGATCATAACCGGCGCCAGCCCCGTCGCGGTTGACGGCCTTGTCATTCTCAAAGCTGCGGGAGAGGCCAAATGACGGCGAAGAGAGATCTCAAACGGTTCTTCGCGCCCCGCAATGTGGCGGTCATCGGCGCGTCGGCGACGAAGGGGCGGCCCGGTCGTGTTGTCATCGAGAACATGCGTGCCAATGGGTATGCCGGAAACATCTATCCGGTGAACCCCCGCGGGGGAAGGTTGCTGGGGCTGAAAGTCTACAAGACCATCGAAGACCTGCCGTCCGGTATCGATCTTGCGATCGTGATTCTGCCCGCAATGGCGACGCCGCAGGCGGTGCGCGACTGCGCTGCGCGAAAGATCGGATCGATCGTTCTGGTCGCCGGCGGATTCGCCGAAGTCGATCATGCCGGCGAAGACCTGCAGGAAGATCTTGCGCGGGCGGCGCGGGAGACGGGCGTGCGGGTGCTCGGTCCCAACACGGCGGGCCATATCTCAACGCCTGCCGATTTTACGTCCAGCTTCTTTCCGCTTGGCGAAATTCCGAAGGGCGGCATTTCCTATGTGGCGCAGACCGGCAATTTCACCGGCGCCATGATGAAGCACATCATGTCGGCGGAGAATTACGGCGTAGCGCGGTGCATCGGTCTCGGCAACACGGTCGATATCGACGAGACCGACGTTTTCGAGTTTCTGGCGACCGATAAACATACGGACGCGATTTTCTTCTATCTCGAAAGCCTGCGGCGTCCGCGCGATTTTATCGAGATCGCGCGCAAGGTCACCCCGAAGAAACCGGTGATCCTGCTGAAGGGCGGGGCAACGCCGGACGGGGCGGCGGCCGCGCTGTCGCATACCGCGTCGCTCGGCTCGGACGACCGGATACTGGATGGCGCCCTGCGCCAGGCCGGTGTCGTGCGCATCGAGGAATTCTCGCATCTATTCCTTGCGGCAAAAGCGGTCGCGCGGATGCCGGTACCGGCGGGGAACAGGGTGGGGTTCGTATCGCCCTCGGGGGCGTTTATCGTCCATATCAGCGATTTGTGCCGCCAGCGGCTGAACCTTGCTTTTCCGAAGCTGACCAAAAAGACAATGGACCGGCTGAAGGAGATCAGCCCGCCGTTTATCCGGCTGAGCAATCCCGTGGATATTTTTCCGAGCGCGACCGTGCATGGCATGGAGTTTGCCTATCGCGAAGCGATGGAAGCTGTGTTCAGGGATCCGAATGTCGATGCCGTCGTGTCGATCATGATTCTCACCCGGGAACTCGGCATGCCCTCGCTCGATTTCATCCCGGAACTTGCCGCCAAATACCCGAAGAAGCCTCTCTATATTTCCTTCAGCGGTGATCATGACTGCAACGAGGAAGCCAAGGCCTTTCTGGAGCCGCGCGGCGTGCCGACGTTCCCGCTGATAGAGGATGCCTTCAAGGCACTGGATATCGTGGTCCGGGCCCGGAAGGCATTGAAGTCCTGATGGATGCGGCGGCCCTTCCGGTCATCTGGCGGGAGAGCGTTCGCAGCGACTGGTGCGATTACAACGGCCATCTGAACATGGCCTATTATGTGCTGATCTTCGATCATGCGACGGACGTGTTTCATGACAGTCTCGGTCTCGATAAACCCTATCGGGAGGCGACCGGCTGCTCTACTTTCGCGGTCGAGACGCATACCTCATATCTTGCCGAGGTGCTGGAAGGCGACGAGGTTTCGGTGAGAACCCAGCTTCTCGACCATGACGAAAAGCGGCTCCACTATTTTCACCGGATGTATCATGCGGAGAAGGGTTTTCTGTCCGCCACGACGGAGGTAATGACGGTTCACGTCGATCTGGGCGTCCGCAAAGTCACGCCGATGCCGGATGCAATCTGTCGCAAGGCGGCTGAAATACGGGCATTGCACAGCGATATCCCGGCGCCTGAACAGCAGGGCCGCACAATCGGTATCCGGCGGAAATAGACCGGGGGCGGAAATTTGGGCTTTTCGCAGAACACCCGGCGCGATACACCTATAGAGATGGCTTTCAAACGATTGAATCCATGTTGTAATTTGTCGGTCAACGCACCGCCTTTGACGGGTGGTCCGGCGTGACAGGCAAGCCTTTGCTCGAGCCGTTCTACAGGTTTATCCGCAACCAGCAGCTTATTCTTATCCTGCTCGCGGTGCTGACGGGCTCAGCCGCATCGCTCGGCGCAATCGTCTTCCGGGAATCTATTGTTCTCATACAAACGGTGACTTTCGGCGCATCGCTTGAACAAATGTCCGAATTTATCGCGGACATGCCTGGCTGGCAGGTTGTTCTTGTCCCGACGGCGGGCGGTCTGTTGGTGGGTCTGATGGTGCATTACCTGATGCCCGGCAGGCGCAACCGGGGTGTCGCAGACGTCATGGAGGCGGTCGCACTGCGGTCCGGCTCGATAACCCTGCGCGAAGGATTGGGCGCGGCGGCGGTCAGTGCGGTGACGATCGGTGTCGGCGCTTCGGTCGGCCGGGAAGGGCCTGTGGTGCATCTTGGTGCCACCCTGTCATCCTTCGTGGCGACGCGGCTCAGGCTCAGCCGGTCGCAGGCGGTCACGCTCCTCGGGTGTGGCGTCGCATCCGCCGTCGCGTCGTCGTTCAATGCGCCGATTGCCGGCGTTTTTTTCGCGCTTGAGGTGGTGATCGGACATTACGCGCTGAGTGCTTTCGCCCCGATCGTCATTGCAGGTGTTACCGGCACGATCATCACGCGACTGTATTTTGGCGATTTTCCGGCTTTTATCATTCCGGACCAGACCATCGTGTCCTTCTGGGAATTCCCGGCCTTTGCACTTCTCGGCGTCGTCTGTGCGTTGTCGGCGATTATTTTCATGCGGTCTGTCGAGTTCTCGTCGGATACGTTTGCGCGCATACCGGTGCCCGGATGGGTGAAGCCCATGTTCGGCGGTTTAGGCGTTGGGGTGATCGCTCTTGCTTTCCCCCAGGTGCTCGGTGTCGGATACGAGGCAACGGATCTTGCCCTTAAGGGCCAGTACGACCTCGCGCTGCTCATTGCCCTGATTGCCGCCAAGACCGCCGCGACGGCAATCTGCGTCGGGGCAGGGTTCGGCGGCGGCGTGTTCACCCCATCGATGTTTATCGGTGCGATGGTAGGGGGCGCCTTCGGTCTCGTCGCGACCCAGTTCTTTCCGCATCTGTCGTCCGGTCATTCGGCCTATACGCTGGTTGGATTGGGGGCCGTCTCGGGGGCCGTTCTCGGCGCGCCGATCTCGACCATTCTGATCGTATTCGAACTGACGGCGAATTACGCTCTGACCATCGCCGTGATGATGGCGGTGGTGATCGCAACCGTCATCACACAGCAGGTTTGGCGTAATTCGTTCTTTACCTGGCAGCTGGAGCGGCGGGGTATCAACACGAAAGGCGGCCGCGAGTCCGGTCTTATGACGTCGACCCATGTGTCAGACGTGATGAGCCACAGGTTCACGCCGGTGAAGCAGTCGCTCAACATAAACGGAGTGCGTGAAAAACTGCTGACTGCGCCGCATGGGGAATTATTCGTCGTGGATGATAAAGGCGCCCTGTTCGGCACGATTACGCTCGGAGATCTGTCCGACAGCGCCTTCGATCATTCGATCGACGATGTCGTGAATGCCCGGGATGTCGCGCGTCTGCACCCGCCGTCGCTTTCCGCCGAGGAGACGCTGGAGAGCGCCCTGAAAATGATGCAGGACACGGGCGAAGAGCATGTCGCAGTGGTGGCTGACCGTAAGTCGATGAAACTTGTCGGGTTCCTCCACGAAATAGATGTAATGCTGATTTACAACCGCGCGCTGCTTGATGCCCGGCGCGAGGAACGCGGCGAGATCTGAATGTTTTTCGTTCTTTCGGTCGGCTCCGTCGCTGCGGCTGTCAGCGTTTAAGGTCGAGCAGCGAAATACCGTCGCAGCCGCGCTCGAACGCCCCGATCAGCAAATTCCGGCGATGGCTCCGGAGTTCCGCCTTGCTCAGACCGTCTGGCACGGTCTCGGCGTGAACGAGCATCCCGGCGAGGGTCCCCAGCATCATCTGGATATCGGACGTCGGAATGGTCTCCTCCTTAAGCGCCGCCATGACAGCTGCGCTCCAGGTCGCGATATGCTCGCGACGTTCCGGGGGCAAATCGTTGAAGCGGGCCTCGGCGTGCGCCTCGCAGGCCGTAAAATAGCCGGATAGTTCGTGGAAATCTTCGGTGCCTGGCATGCGATCATTACCTATGACGTTGCGCGCTACCCCCGGAGACAATATCCGACGGGTCAGGAAGTCTCAAATCTTTCTGCGGACATGGTTAATCTTGGTCCGAAGGGTCGTCCGATTCGGAAATCATGCGTTTCGCCGCGATAAGGATACGCCGGGCTGGTATACTGGGAGCCATGACAGCCAATCCGGATTCACTCAATGTTCCCGCCAAGCCAGCGGCGCCGTACCTTCAGGGTCTGAACGGCCCCCAGCAGGAGGCGGTCGAAGCCGTGGATGGTCCTTTGCTGGTTCTGGCCGGCGCGGGGACAGGTAAAACACGCGTTCTGACGACCCGAATTGGTCATATTCTTGTGACGCGCCGCGCCTGGCCGAGCCAGATTCTCGCGGTGACGTTCACCAACAAGGCCGCCCGCGAAATGCGCGACCGGGTGGCGGCAATGATCGGCGGTGCATCCGAAGGGCTGTGGATCGGCACGTTCCATGCGATTGCGACCCGAATTCTGCGGCGTCACGCCGAACTCGTCGGTTTGCAGTCGAATTTCACGATCCTCGATCAGGATGATCAGATCCGGCTGGTGAAACAGATTATCGAGGCCGAGGAAATCGATGACAAGCGCTGGCCCGCCCGCGCCGTCCACGCCGCGATCGAGCGTTTCAAGGACCGCGGTCTGACGCCGGACAAGGTCGGCGTCGCCGAGGCGGGCGATATCGCGGACGGCCGTATCGGCGAGCTGTACAAAATCTATCAGGATCGGCTGAAGGTTCTGAACGCCGCCGATTTCGGCGACCTGCTGCTGCATTGCGTGACGCTGTTTCGGGAAAACCGGCACGTACTCGAGGAGTACCAGCAACAGTTTCACTACGTCCTGGTGGACGAATACCAGGATTCGAACGTTGCCCAGTATCTGTGGTTGCGCCTGCTGGCGCAGGGCCGCAACAATATCTGCTGTGTCGGCGATGACGATCAGTCGATCTATAGCTGGCGCGGGGCCGAGGTCGGCAACATCCTTCGGTTTGAACAGGATTTCCCCGGGGCAAAGGTCATCCGCCTCGAACAGAACTACCGCTCGACCCAGCAGATCCTGTCCGCCGCCTCGCAGATGATCGCCCATAACAGCGGGCGTCTCGGCAAGACGCTCTGGACCGAGGCCGAGAGCGGCGAGCCCCTGCAGATCCGGGCGGTCTGGGACGGAGAATCCGAGGCGCGTTTTATCTGTGACGAGATCGAGACCCTGCAGCGGCGCGGATTCTCGCTCGATGGGGTGGCGATCCTCGTGCGCGCCAGCTTCCAGATGCGGGCATTCGAAGAACGACTGATCACGCTCGGCGTGCCGTACCGGGTTGTCGGCGGGCCGCGATTCTACGAACGCGCCGAAATCCGCGACGCGATTGCCTATCTTCGGGTCGTTGCCCAGCCCAATGACGATCTTGCCCTGGAACGCATCATCAACACCCCAAAACGCGGGCTCGGCACGGCGACCCTGCAGACCCTTCACGGCAATGCCCGGGCACAGGGTATTTCGCTCTACGCTTCCGCCCGCCAGATCATCGAGACGGACGAGATCAAGCCGCAGGCGCGGTCTTCGCTGCGCAAACTGCTTGAAGCCTTCGATCGCTGGCGCGCCATGTCGCAGGCTGTCGACCAGATGGAACTCGCCGGCACCGTTCTGGACGAATCCGGTTACACCGAGATGTGGCAGAAGAACAAAGCGCCCGATGCGCCGGGCCGTCTGGAAAACCTGAAAGAACTGGTCTCTGCGCTCAGCGAGTTCGAATCGCTTGAGGGATTTCTGGAACATATCAGTCTTGTCATGGATCGCGACGATGGCGCGGCGGGCGAAATGGCGAGCCTGATGACCCTTCACGCGGCCAAGGGGCTGGAATTCGATCACGTGTTCCTGCCGGGCTGGGAAGAAGAAGTCTTCCCCAATCGCCGGTCGGTCGACGATGGCGGTTCGGCCGCGCTGGAGGAAGAACGCCGGCTTGCCTATGTCGGTATTACCCGCGCACGGCGTCGTGTCTGGATCTGCCACGCATCCAGCCGTCAGATGTATGGCCAGTGGCTTTCCTGCGCCCCATCCCGGTTTATCGATGAATTGCCGGATGAATTCGTCGAACATGTTGTCGAGCCCGGCCTGTATGGCGGCATCGGGGAGCCGGGGATCACATCGTCCGGCGGCGATCACTGGGGAAGCGGCCAGCAGGGCCGCGGGCCGGGTTACCAACGGATGCGGTCGGGCAACAGAAGTGCCGAGCCGGTGGCGCGTCCGTCTCCGGTGGGAGCGGGCGCGTCTTCAGGGCTTATTGCGGTCGGTATCCGGATTTTTCACCAGAAATTCGGCTACGGCACCGTGCGGTCGAACGAAGGTGGCAAGCTTGAAATCGATTTCGAGAAGGCGGGGACGAAAAAGGTCATGGAAAGCTTCGTGGAACCGGCATGACCGAACCGAAATTGTGGGAAATCGTTATTGAATTGCCGACGGGCGACCGCCGCGAGGTTTTCGAGGAGGCTCTGTCGGATTTCGTGACCGGGCAGGCGGTTTTCGAGATCGACGGAACGCCGCGCTGGCGGCTTACGGGCTATGCGGAGGTGGCGCCGGACGAGGCGGCCATCGCCGCGAGCATCTCGGCGGCGGCAGCTTCGGCAGGGCAGGATGTCCCGGCAATCAGCTTTGCGCCGATTGTCGAAAAAGACTGGGTTGCCGAGGTGGAAAAGACCCTGACGCCCATTCATGTGCCGCCATACTACGTTTTTGGCTCTCACATCCGCGAGACGCCGCCGGCGAATTCCATCGCGATCCAGATCGATGCCGGGCTCGCCTTCGGCACCGGCAATCACGAGACGACCCAGGGCTGCCTGCAGGCGATTGAAGCGGTCTGCGCGGATCATCCACCGGCATTGCCGATCGATATCGGCACCGGCAGCGGCATCCTGGCGATCGCGATCGCCAAAAGGTTCGACGTTGACGTCATGGCGAGCGATATCGACCCGATTGCGATCGACGTCGCGCGGGAGAATGCCGGGATTAACGGGGTTGAAGACCGGTTGCGTTTCGTGGTCTGCGACGGGCTGGACAATCCCGGGATCGTGTCGGCGGCTCCCTATGACCTGATCATCGCCAATATCGTCGCCAACCCCCTTATCGCGCTGGCGCCCGGCATTTCGGGTATCCTGGCCGGCGGCGGACAGGTCATCCTGTCGGGTATCCTGCTGGAGCAGGCCGACGGCGTCGCGGCAGCGTATGCCGGTAACGGCCTGACGCTCAGAGACAGGATCGATCTCGGAAACTGGTCGACGTTGATCCTGGCGCGGCCTGTGGCCTGAAGACGGGACCTGTCGCTACTTGGCCTTGAGGTCCATGAATCCGGCGGCAAAACCCTTCAGGGAAAATTCAACCCGCAGCGGCTGGCCGTTCGGCTGGCGGAAAATTACCCGGCCTTTGTCGCCCTTTGCGAAGAGGTTTTGCATATCGTCGGTGACCGGGAACTGTCCGCGGCACCCGTTGATGTTGCAGAACTGGAGGGGAAACCGGACCAGTTCCTTGTCGTCGATATGAAGAGTAAGACCCGCGGGCAAAAGAATGCCGAGCGGCGCTGTGACCGCAGCAATGAAGGGCTGCCCCGGTGCAGGCCGCGCGATCGATACATTCAGGATGCGCTTGCCGCTCTTCTGCCAGAGAATATCCTGGAACAGGACGCAGTTTGCGGGCTTGTCTCCCTGTATCTGGCGGCAGGATAACGCCCAGTCGCCGAATTTATTCGTCGTTTTGGGGAGAGACTGGGCGGACGCGAAATTTACGCTGGCGGCGATGACAATCGCCGCGCCAAGGAAGGTTTTCTGCACTTTCTACTCTCGCTTACCCAAAACACGATTTGTCGCCTGTAATACATCGGCAACCCGCAGACCCTACGGCAATCTGCGTGCATACCGCAATAATATTGTCCACGTCGCGCCGGAACGCTACCGTGCGCGTCAACAATGCAGCTGAACGGCGGTTTTCCGCCATATTGGAGGCCAAGATAGATACCATTTTGCTGGAAGGAATTGCCGCCTCGGCATTCCTGACCGATGTCGCCGGCGCGGACGATGTGCTTGCTGAACTGTTCGAGCATCAGCAACCTGGCGATATTCGCGCCCGAATCGATACCCTGCGTGCGGCACAGCACGCCGGTCTGGGGCAGGTTCCGGCGCCGCCGGCACGTCTGGCGGCTTTGCGGGCCGTGCTGGAGGCGCAGCGCCTCGATGGCTTTCTCGTGCCGCTGGCCGACGAACACCAGGGCGAATTTATCGCGAAAAGGTCCCAGCGCCTCGCCTGGCTGACAGGTTTCGGCGGCTCTGCCGGGATGGCGATCGTCCTGCGGGACAAGGCCGCGATATTTGTCGATGGGCGCTACACGTTACAGGTCCGGGACCAGGTGGACACCGCCGCCTTTGCACCCGTGGCAGTGGCGGAGACATCTCCGGATGACTGGTTGCGGGAGAACCTGCAAAAGGGCGCGCGCGTCGGTTTCGATCCGTGGCTGCATACATCGGCCGGCATCGCGCGATTGCGGGTGGCCTGCACTGAAGCCGGGGCGGAGCTTGCCCCCGTAGAGCAGAATCCCGTCGATCTGGTCTGGGACGATCAGCCGCCCGTTCCGCTGGGACCGGTGATGGCTCTGCCGGAAGAGAATGCCGGAGTGCCGTCGGAAGAGAAACGCCGCCAGTTTTCCGAAGGGCTTGTGGCGGCGCAATGTGCCGCATCAGTGCTTAGCGCGCCGGATTCGATTGCATGGCTCCTCAATATCCGGGGCTCTGACGTACCGAATACGCCGCTGGCCCTCGGATATGCCATCGTCTACCGGACGGGAGATGTCGACTGGTTTATCGACTCCCGCAAAATTCCTCCTTCAACGCGGCAAAAACTCGATTCCGGCATTTCGCTGTTCCCGCCGAACGAATTTGCCGGCCGGCTCGCAGCGCTTGGAAAGTCCGACGGCGCCGTCCGGGTTGACCCGGCAAGCGCACCGGAAGGCATCCGGCTGGCACTCGAGGCCGCCGGCGCCACATTGTCTGCCGGGACCGATCTGTGCAACCTGCCGAAGGCGCGGAAGAACAGTACCGAAATTTCGGGGACGCGGGCGGCGCATGTCCGCGACGGCGCAGCATTGACGACGTTCCTGGCCTGGCTGTCCGACGCCGCGCCGAAAGGCGGCGTGACCGAAATGTCGGCGGCGGATTACCTGTATGACTGCCGCCGAACGAATGAAAAATTCCGTGGGCTCAGCTTCGATACGATTTCGGGCAGCGGTCCGAATGGCGCGATCGTGCACTATCGCGTGACGCCGGCGACGAACCGGAAACTTGCCCCGGGCGACGTTTATCTTGTTGATTCCGGCGCGCAGTATCTGGACGGCACCACGGATGTTACCCGTACCGTGTTTATCGACGATGGCAAGGGCGCATCGGCAGAGGCGAAGGAACGGAACACGCGTGTCCTGAAGGGCCATATAGCGGTCGCTACAGCGCGGTTCCCTGCGGGTACGCATGGTAGCCAGATAGACGTACTTGCGCGTCTGGCGCTATGGGAGGCCGGTCTGGACTACGATCACGGCACAGGGCACGGCGTTGGCAGCTATCTCGGCGTTCATGAGGGGCCGCAGCGGATTTCGAAGCAGGGCGGTGGCGTCCCGATGGAGCCGGGCATGATCCTGTCGAACGAGCCCGGATATTACAAAGAGGGCGCCTACGGTATTCGTATCGAAAACCTCGTCGTGGTTTCGAAAGCTCTCCCGGATAAGGATACCGAGCGCAGTATGCTCGAATTCGAAACAATCACGCTTGCCCCCATCGACCGCAACCTGATCGACCGGGACCTTCTGACGGCCGACGAGCGGGCATGGCTCGACGGCTATCACGCCCGTGTTCGCGAGACCCTGTCGCCGCTGGTGGATAAAAGCGTTCGCACCTGGCTGGAGGCCGCGACGGCCCCGATCTGATGCGCCGGCAGTAACCGGTTGGGGGTCAGGCGATCATTGCCTGCCATTCGTCTTCGGACAGGACGGTGATGCCCAGTTCCAGGGCCTTCTTGGCCTTGGAGCCTGCATCCGCGCCGACGATGACGTAGTCCGTTTTCTTGGAAACCGACCCCGATACTTTTGCGCCCAATGATTCTGCCTTCGCCTTGGCCTCGCCCCGGCTCATGGTGACCAGGGTTCCGGTAAAGACGACGGTTTTTCCGGTGACGGCCGTATCCTTCGCGGGGGCTTCAAGGGCTTCTATTTCAAGCCGGTCTTCAAGCCCTTCAAGGATTTCGAGGTTGTGGGGTTCGGAAAAAAACGCCGTGAGCTCGTCCGCAACGCTGATCCCGATCTGGTCGATATTGCACAGGTCGGCATAGTTCTCGCCCACCAGTTCAGGCTTCTTTTTCTCGTCGGGATTGGCCGCCCGTTCCGCGGCTGCCGCCGTCATTGCCTTGTGCCAGGTGGCGAGATCGCCGTAATGGCGGGCGAGGAGACGTGCGGTCGCCTGCCCGATCTGGCGGATGCCGAGCGCGTATATGAGGCGATCGAAGGCGATCGACCGGCGGGCATCGATCGCCGCGAAAAGCTTGGTGACGGACTTTTCGCCCCAGCCTTCCCATCGTTTGAGCGGGTCGAGCGCTTTGCTGTCGTTTTCCTCAAGATCGAAGATGTCGACGGGGGTGCGTACAAGTCCGCGGTCGAAAAACGCCTTCACCTGTTTCTCGCCAAGTCCGTCGATATCGAAAGCGTCCCTGCTGACAAAGTGGCGGATGCGTTCGACCTGCTGATAGGGACAGGCCAGTTCGCCCGAACATCTTGCAACCGCTTCGCCTTCCTGCCGGATGACCGGTGTCTGCAGGTCACAGGGGCATACCGTGGGGAATGCGAAGGGCGGGGTGGCGGGGTCGCGCTTTTCTTTAACCACGCGCACGATCTGGGGAATGACGTCGCCGGCGCGCTGAACAACGACCGTGTCGCCTTCGCGGACATCCTTGCGTCGGATTTCATCTTCGTTGTGCAATGTCGCCCGGCTGACGACAACCCCGCCGACCGTAATCGGCAACAGGTTGGCGACCGGCGTGATCGCGCCGGTCCTGCCGACCTGAATGGTGATTTTCTCCAGAATCGTCTGGGCCTGTTCCGCCGGAAATTTATGGGCAATCGCCCAGCGCGGCGCGCGGCTTACCATTCCGAGCCGATCCTGCCAGTCATGCCTGTTGACCTTGTAGACGACGCCGTCGATGTCGTAGGGCAGTTTGGCGCGGCCTTCGCCAATCGTGCGATATACTTCCAGTACCTCTTCGGTCGTCCGGCAGAGCTGCGATTGCGGATTGACCGAAAACCCCCATTCGTCGAGCTGATCGAGCCATGCCCGGTGAGTGTCGCCAACGGGTGCCGACAACTCTCCTGCCGCATAGGCGAACATCTTGAGGTTCCGCGAGGCGGTGACCGAGACATCAAGCTGGCGGAGGGAGCCTGCCGCCGCATTCCGGGGATTGGCGAACACCGCCTGGCCGCCTTCGGCGCGTGTGCGGTTCAGCGCGGCGAAATCGTCATGACGCATATAGACCTCGCCGCGGATTTCGACGATTTCGGGCGCCCCCGGGCCAAGTGTGTCGGGTATGTCCGAGATCGTCGCGACATTGGCGGTGACGTTTTCGCCGACCGCGCCGTCGCCGCGGGTCGCCGCCTGCACGTATTTTCCGTTTTCATAGCGGAGCGAGATCGACAGGCCGTCGATCTTGGGCTCGGCGACAATCTCGACGATCTCGTCTTCGCCGAGCCCCAGAAAGCGTCGGACACGACCGATAAAATTCTCGACGTCTTCGTCGTCAAAAGCATTGTCCAGCGAGAGCATCGGCCGTCTGTGCGTTATCTTGCCGAAACCGGCAGCGGGGGCGGCTCCGACGGTCTGGCTCGGACTGTCGCTTCTGATAAGATCCGGAAATCGTGCCTCGATTGCTGTATTCAGCCGGCGGAGCCTGTCGTATTCCGCATCGGATATCTCCGGCGCGTCTTTCTGGTGATAGGCCTTGTCGTGCCGGTCTATTTCGGCGGCCAGTTCCGCCAGCCGGGTCGATGCTTCTTCCGCGGTCAGGGATTCGAGTTCCGGAAACTCTTCTTCAGGCTTCATGCGTTTTCGCCTTCACTGTGCGAATTCCGCGATCAGGCTGTCTGCGGCCGCGCGGGCTTCTTCGGTCACTTTTGCGCCGGCAAGCATCCGGGCGATCTCCTCGCGCCGATCTTCCGGCGAAAGTTCGGTGACAGCGGTGACGGTGTTGTCTCCACCGTTTGTCGTCTCGATCGATTTCATCACGTGAAGGTGACGCGCTCCCCGGGCGGCGACCTGCGGAGAATGGGTGACGACAAGCACCTGTACCCCATCGGAAAGCCGTGACAGGCGTTCCGCAACGGACGCGGCGGTTGCGCCGCCGACGCCTGCATCGACCTCGTCAAAGACCAGCGTTGTCACCCGGTTCGAGGTGGAAAGCGCGACTTTCAGCGCGAGCAGCAGGCGGGCGAGTTCGCCGCCGGATGCCACCTTGTTGATCGGACCGGCAGGCTGGCCCGGATTCGTCGTCACATCGAAGGTGACGTTGTCGATGCCATGGCTCGACCATGCGGTTTCGGCAAGCTCGGTGACCTGCGTCGCGAATTTCGCCTTCTCAAGCCGAAGGTGCGGCAGTTCCTGGTTGATTGCCGAATCGAGCGCGCCTGCGGCTTTGGCTCTGGCGTCGTGAAGACTGCGCGATGCGTCGATATAAGCGGCCCGCGCCGCGCGCGCCTCTGTCTGAAGGCGGGTAAGGTCCCGGTCGGCATCGTCCAGCCGTTCGAGCTTGCGGACAAACTCGGCGCGCAGATCGGCGAGGGAATCGACGGTGGTATTGTGCTTGCGCGCCAGCGCGCGGAGACCGAAGAGCCGCTCGTCGAGGCGTTCCAGCTGCGCGGGGTCCTGATCGAGGGACCGCAGGGCGTCGCCGAGGAGATCCACGGTCGTCGCCGCTTCGTTGCTGGTGATTTCCATCGATTCCAGGACGGCTTTCAGGGTGCCGGCTGCCTGCTCGTTGGCGCGCTCGAGCGAACGCGATGCCTTTGACAATGCGGTCTGGAGACCCTTGTGGCCGGCCAGCGTTTCGAGCGCCTGGTTGATGGATTCCGCGATTTTCTCGCTGTTCATCATGAGCGAGCGCGCTTCGGCGAGTTCGGTTTCCTCGCCTTTCCGGGGATCGAATTCGTCGATTTCGGCATAAACGTGTCGCAGGTAATCCCCTTCGCTGGCAATACGCTCGATCTCGTCCCGGGCGGTCGCCAGGGCTTTCTCTGCGGCGGTCATGGTGTTCCAGGTGTCGCGGGTGGCTGCGACTTTCTTTTCGAGGCGGCCGAATGAATCGAGCGCATTGCGGTGGTTGGACGGGTCCAGCAGTCCATGGCTGGCAAACTGACCTTCGATCTCGATCAGCGTTTCGCCGATATTGCGCAGGGCACCCGCGCTGATCGGCTGATCGTTGACGAAGGCGCGGCTGCGGCCGTCACCGGTCAGGATGCGCCGCAGGATGAGCGGTTCTCCTGCGTCGGGCATCTCGATATCGTTTTCGGCGAGCCGTGCCAGCGCTTCGTGGTCGCCGGGAATATCGAAGGTGGCGGTGATCATGGCCTTCAGTCCGGACCCGGCGCCACCGCGTACGAATGAAGAGTCCGCCCGCCCGCCAATCGCGAGGCCGAGCGCATCAAGCAGGATCGATTTCCCCGCACCCGTCTCGCCGGTGAGAACGCACAGGCCCCGGCTGAAATCGATGTCCAGCCGGTCGATAAGGACGAAATTACGGATGGAAAGCGATGCGAGCATCGCTGATCAGAACAACCAGTCCCACGTCCGCGTGAGGAAACCCCGATCGTCAGGGCGTTCACGCAGATCCGGTCCGGCGGCGACGGCGTAGCTGTCGAGGTACCATTCGCTCCCGGGGTAGTTATGCCCAAGGACAGCGGCGACACGGCGTGCCTCATCGATCACGCCAAGCGCCGTATAGGCTTCGACCAGGCGGTGCAGCGCTTCCGGTACGTGGGTCGTGGTCTGATAGTCATCGACGACGGTCCTGAAGCGGTTTATCGCGGCGAGATAATGCTTCCTGTTCAGGTAGAAACGCCCGATTTCCATCTGTTTTCCTGCCAGATGATCGCGGGTCAGGTCGATTTTCAGCTTTGCGTCCCGGGCGTATTTGGATTCGGGAAATCGCCGGACGACCTCGGTCAGCGCCGTCAGGGCCTGTTCGGTAATTAACTGGTCGCGCGCGACATCGGATATCCGCTCGTAATAGGACAAGGCCTTCAGGTAATACGCATAGGCGACATCCCGGTTACCCGGATGCAGGCGGATGAACCGGTCGAGGCCGATCACCGCTTCGTCGTATGCGTTTGCCTGGTAATGCGAATATGCAGCCATGATCTGGGCTTTCGTCGCCCAGGTTGAATAGGGGTGCTGGCGCTCGACTTCGTCGAATTGCCTGGCGGCAGACTTGTAGTCCCCTGCTTCGGCTGAATTTACCGCCGTGTTGTAAAGGACTTCGACTTTCTGTTCGACGTACTTCTCTTCGTCTTTGCTGCCGCAGGCGGTCAGAAGAGCGCATACGGAAAAAATGGCGGTGCATTGCCGGAAACGGAAAGACATCATCAGAAATTTCAACCCGAATTACCTGTCGGTGAAAGCAATGTGTATATAGCATTTAAAGGCCCTGGAAAGTAGGCCGGAACAAAAAAAGGCGCCCATCGGGGCGCCTTTCAAGATTTTGCTTTTTGCGCCGTTCAGGCGACGGCGGAAACCATCTGTTCGATTTCCGGGCCGGATGACGCCGAAGCTTCGACACGCTCCCAGGCATCATCGTCGGCGAACACGGCGCGCAAAAGCGCGTTGTTCAGTTCATGCCCCGATTTGCTGGCGATGACTTCGCCGATCACCGGGCCGCCCGCCAGGTAGAGATCGCCGACGCAATCCAGAATCTTGTGGCGCACGAATTCGTCGTCGAACCGAAGACCGCCTTCGTTGAGGATCTTGTCGCCGCTGACAACCACAGCGTTCTCAAGCGAGCCGCCGCGGGCCAGCCCTGCGCTGCGCAGGGCTTCCACTTCGTGATCGAAGCCGAAAGTCCGCGCACGCGCGATATCCGATTTGAAATCCGCACCGATACGCTGGAACGTGCGTTCCTGACGGTCGATTGCCGACGAGTCGAAATCGATCTCGAATGCGAGGCTGAAATTCTCTGCAGGCAGGATCGACAGGGACCGGGTTTCGTCACCCACGGTCACCGGCTTGAGAATCTTGATGGCTGTGCGTGCCGCGTTCTGTTCGACGGTGCCGGCACATTCTATCAGAAAGACGAAAGGCGCGGAGCTGCCGTCCATAATCGGAATTTCAGGGCCGTCCACTTCGATCAGAACATTGTCGATTTCGCACCCTGCAAGGGCCGCCGCCAGATGTTCCACCGTGCTGACCGTCGAACCGTGATCGTTGCCGACCGTGGTTGCCAATCGCGTATCGACCACATTCTGCCAGCTGACAAGAATTTCGCGTGCACCGTTAAGAAGATCGGTACGGCAAATCCGTATGCCGGTATTTTCTGCCGCCGGTTTCAGGGTCAGCGAGGTTTTGCGGCCTGAATGCAGTGCGACACCGGTGCAACCGATTTCGGTTTTCAGTGTTTTTTGTTTGATCGTGCCTGCGGCCATTATTCTGTATTACCCTTGGTTTCGTCCTGCGTGTTCTCGGATTTGCCCGTAACAGGCAGGGTGGGAACCGGAAAATGCCCTGCGGCGGATTCAAGTCCTCGGAGTGTGTTTACCAAACCCACTCCGAGGAACTCAAATCAACAAATGTTACAGAATGTTACGTACTTAGACAGTTAACACCCTGTTAATTCGCCTGCCGGCGGAGAAAAGCCGGTATTTCCAGCAAATCGTCGTCCGACTGGGACGTCTTAAGCCTGTCTTCCGGATCGACACCCGACAGCCGGGCCTGCTGGGGCGCTGGCTGAGGGGCGATTTCCCGCGGTTTTTCCGGCTGTGACGTGCTTGCAGGCTGTTCCGGTGCCGTACGGGCCGCTGGAGGGGTCACCCGCGGCGCCGGCATTTCGGGCCGCGATTCGCGGGCGGCACCCGTGATTCGCTGGAACAGGTTCGGACCCCTGCGACGGGTATCGTCCGAACTGCCGCCATTGACGAGATCGGCTTCCTTGAAGGGGTCCGATGCCGACGGGGTTTCGGCCGTCGCCTTGGGATCGACCGGCGGGGGCGGCATAAACGCGTCGTTCTTGGCGACAAGGCGGGGTTCAGGCCGCGCAGGCGCCTCCGCAACGGCTGGCGCTGCAGCCGCCGCCGCCGCCGGGGCAGTCGTCGCGGCAGGGGCCTGCGGGGCGGCAGACGCTTCCTCGACGGGTGCTTCGAATGCGGGTCCCGCGGGGGCTTCTGCATATGCTGCCGGTGCGTTTTCAGCTTCTGCCGATGCGGATGCTGTCGCAGCCTCTTCGGCAGGTGCTGAGGCGGCAACCGGCGGCGGCTCCGCAGACATCGGCGCTGGCGGTGCAGATGGCTGTGCGGTTGGTGCAGCGGCAGCGGGAGCCTCGGCTGCGTTGTCCGAAGCCGTCGCCGGGAGGGCCGGGGCGTCTTCCGCGACTTCTTCGCTTGCCGGGGTGCGGATCAGTTTCTGCGGCCCGGAATAGACCTTCAGGACCGGTCTTGGCTGCATTTCGGCAATCGCGTCGATCCCGGTTGCGACAACCGAAACCCGCATCTTGCCTTCGAGCGACGAATCCATCGTCGAGCCGAAGATGATGTTTGCGTCCGGATCGACTTCCTCGCCGATACGGTTGGCGGCCTCGTCGACTTCGAACAGGGTCATATCGGGCCCGCCCGTGATGTTGATCAGCACGCCGCGTGCACCTTTCATGGAGACATCGTCGAGCAACGGATTCGAAATGGCCGCTTCGGCAGCCAGGCGCGCGCGATCTTCGCCTTCGCCTTCGCCGGTACCCATCATCGCCTTGCCCATCTCGCTCATGACAGCGCGAATGTCCGCGAAGTCGAGATTGATCAGGCCGGGCACAACCATCAGGTCGGTGACGCCGCGAACGCCGGAATGAAGGACCTCGTCGGCCATCGTGAAGGCGTCGGCGAAGGTGGTCTTTTCATTGGCGATGCGGAACAGGTTCTGGTTCGGAATGACGATCAGCGTATCGACATATTGCTGCATCTCTTCGATGCCGGCTTCTGCGATGCGCATCCGGTTGATACCTTCGAACTGGAACGGCTTGGTGACGACGCCGACAGTCAGGATGCCGTGTTCCCGCGCAAGACGGGCAATTACGGGGGCAGCTCCTGTGCCGGTGCCGCCGCCCATTCCGGCGGTGATGAACACCATGTGCGCGGAACCGATGGCCTCCATAAGGTCTTCCATCGCTTCTTCTGCGGCAGCGCGGCCGATATCGGGCCGCGAGCCTGCGCCGAGGCCATGCGTGATGCCCGGCCCGAGCTGGATGGGTTTTTCAGCCAGAGACTGGGCGAGCGCCTGTGCGTCGGTGTTGGCGACGACGAATTCGACGCCTTCGAGTTGGGACGAAATCATGTTGTTGACGGCGTTGCCGCCGGCGCCGCCGACGCCGATAACGCTGATACGGGGTTTCAGGTGGTCCTGGGCTGTGGGTACGGTGAGATTGATGGTCATTTAAGCCTCCTGGTGCAGGGAAGGGACGAAACGGGTGATGCCGATCCACCCGCGTTGAAAGGGCCGCGGAAGCGCCGCGGTGCTCGGTCTGGTTTTTGGTCTGTTTTTGGCGTGGGTCAGGGGTCTGGATTTCATGGGTTCAAAAACTTTCCTTCAGCCACTGGCCGATCCGGGCGATCCGGCCAACGGGTACTGCTTCGTTTGCAGGGGTGTCTTCGATGGTGCCCGCGTATTTTTCGACGCCATAGCGCAGCAAACCGGCGCAGGCGGAGAATGCCGGTCCGCTGGTTGCTTCGGCGAGGCCGCTGATCCGCAGCGGCCGGCCGATCCGGATCTGTTTCTCGAGAACCATGCCGGCGAGTTCGGGAATGCCGTGGAGCTGCGAGGCCCCGCCGGTCAGAACCATGCGGCGGCCTGAAATGCGGTCCGCGCCGCTGATTTCGAGCCGCTCACGCACAAGTTCGAAGGTTTCTTCCATGCGCGGCCTGATAATCCCGGTAAGGATCGACCGCGGCACGTGATTGGCCTGGTTGTGATCGTCCTCGCCGACAAGCGGGACGTCGATAATCTCGTTGTCGTCCGACTGCGTCGAGATCGCGCTGCCATACAGGATCTTCATGCGTTCGGCATGGACGACCGGGGTCGAGAGTCCGCGCGCGATGTCGTTGGTGACGTGACCGCCGCCGACCGGAATTGAATCGGCATAGACGACCTGACCGTCATAGAACACGGCAATTGTGGTCGTGCCGCCGCCCATGTCGACCATGGTGACGCCAAGGTCTTTTTCGTCCTCGACAAGGCATGACAGGCCGGACGCATAGGGCGAGACCACGACTTCCTCGATATCCAGATGACAACGGGCAACGCAGTTTTTCAGATTCCGGACCGGGCCGACGGATGCGTTGATCCGGTGGAAGCTGACGCCGAGCTGTTCGCCGAACATTCCCCGCGGGTCGTGAATGCCCCGGTTTCCGTCGATCGAGTATCCGACGGGCAGGCAGTGAATGAGGTCCCGGTCTTCGGGCTGTTCGATCTGGAAGTTGCGTTCGCGCGCGCGGCGCAGATCGGTCTCCGCGATCTCGTGACCGGCAATGGAAACCTCTATCTCCTGGATCTGGGAATAGATCTTGCCGCCCGACAGATTGACGAATATCCGGTCGATGCGCTCTCCCGCGAGTTCCTCGGCTGCGCTGACGGCTGTCAGCACGGCGTTCTGTGCCGCATCCATATCGACGACGCTGCCGTTGCGAACACCCGCCGAAGCCTGCTGGGCGACACCGATGACACGGATACCGCCTTCGGTATTGGCATGGGCGATGAAGCAGCATGTCTTGGAGCTGCCGACGTCGAGCGCGGCAATGATTCCTGTACGAAGCTTGGCCACGGTCAGACGGCCTTTCGGTTGGTGATTTGCGGAGCGAGGTGACGCATCAGGTGTTCTTTCCGTTGCGGCTGCCGACCTTTCGGTCGATCGCGGGTTGTCCGGCGCGGGTGCGCACGATCAGCTGGTCGGGAATGCGGAGATCTATCGACAGCAAGTCCTGTTTGAGCAGCTTGTGCTGACGCTCAAGCCGGGCAAATCGCTGCCAGGCGGAGAGGGCGTCCGCCTCGGGCAGACGCACGTAAACGCCGTTATCCATGCGTATATTCCAGCGCCGGTCGCCGACGCGGACGGCGGCGTTGACGCGGCGCTTCAGGTCCGGTTCGTGAGCGAGAATATCCAGCAGCGCCGTGGCGTGAGTCGGCGCGTCCTGGCCGACCAGTACAAGCAGGTTGGGAAAACGTTCCAGCTTCTGCGACGTGATCACATCGCCTTCATCGTCGACGAGGACAAGCTCGTTCTTGCGCTGCCAAAGGGCCAGGGGCCGCCGTTCGACGATACGGACCCGCACGGTCGCCGGAAATTCGCGTTCCACGCTGGCGACGCGGATCCAGGGCAGTTCTTCAAGCCTTTTGCGAGCCGATTCCAGATCGACCGTCAACAGGGGGACGCCGCGTGCGATATCCAGCGCCTTCATGATCCGGGCCGACGATTCGTTGTCCCGCCCTTCAAGCATGACCTCTTCGACGCGGAATCCTGCATCGGCAAGAGAATCGGCGGCCGCCCTGAAAACGGAATTCGTCGCATCCGCGACCCAGCCCGACTGCCACAACCAGGCGGGTCCCGCGAGAGCGAGACTGAAAATTGCAACGGCCGCACCGCCACGGACAGAGCGTTTCGCCCAGCGCGGCATGGGTCTGCGACGGGCGCTATTTGCTTTGCTCCCCGTCTTGCCGGTTTTTTTTCCGGTTGCGGGTTTACCCAGATTTATCCATCGCATGATGCGTTCTCCACCATCCAGCGAACCAGATCGCTGAAGTTGATACCGGCATGTGCTGCCTGCTCGGGGACGAGCGACAGGGGTGTCATGCCGGGTTGCGTATTGACTTCAAGAAGGACCAGCTCGCCCGGTTTGCCCTTTGTATCGTCGTACCGGAAATCGGCACGGGAAACGCCGCGGCAGCCGAGCGTGTCATGGGCGCGCACCGCATAGTCCATCGCGGCGGCGTAGATTTCTTCCGGTACCGGGGCCGGGATCAGATGTTCGGCTTTGCCGTCGGTATATTTGGCGGTGTAGTCGTAGAATCCGCTGACAGGTCTGATCTCGGTGACGCCGAGGGCGCGGTCGCCCATGACCGCGACCGTCAGTTCGCGCCCGGGAACATATTTTTCGACCATCACGGTATCGCCGAAGGTCCAGGAAGCGTCATCGAGCGAGGGCAGGTTGCTGTCTTCCAGCACGACCGTCACACCGACGCTCGATCCTTCGTTCATCGGCTTGATGACAAAGGGTTTGTCCATCACGTTGCCCGCCCTGAAATCGGCGCGCGTTGCGATTTCGTGCGGTGCGCAGGGAATGCCGACCGACTGGAACAGCCGCTTCGCCATGGGCTTGTCCATGGCGAGGGCGGAGGCCATGACGCCGGAATGGGTATACTTCAGGCCGAGGCATTCAAGCACGCCCTGGATGCAGCCATCTTCTCCGTAGCGCCCGTGCAGGGCATTCAGCACAACGTCCGGCGCGGGCGTAAGTTTGCCAACGAGGTCGGCGACGTCACGCCGGACATCTATCGCCCGTACGTCGAATTCGGAACCCTCCAGTGCCTCGACGATTGCGCCGCCGCTCACCAGCGATACGTCCCGCTCGCTGGACCATCCGCCCATCAGGACTGCGACCGACGTGCTCATGACACGCCGCCTTTCGGTTCGGCGCCGATCCGCCGGATTTCCCACTCGAGAACGACCCCCGAATGTTGCTCCACGCGCTTGCGGACTTCTTCGCCCAGCGCCTCAAGATCGCGCGCGGTGGCGTTGCCCCTGTTGATCAGGAAGTTGCAATGCTGTTCCGACACCATCGCATCCCCGATGACGAGCCCGCGGCAACCCGCGGCATCGATCAGTTCCCAGGCCTTGGCGCCGGGCGGGTTCTTGAAGGTGGAGCCGCCGGTGCGCGCCTGTACCGGCTGCGACGATTTCCGGTCCTCGGCGATTTCCATCATGCGCCGGTCTATCGCCGCGCGGTCGCCCGGGATCCCCGAAAGGCGGGCAGAGAGGAATATCCAGCTTTCATCGATCCCGCTGTGCCGGTAGGAAAACCCGAAATCATCCGGCGTCAGTGCATGCAGATTGCCTGCCGGGTCGATCGCTTCGGCGGAAACAAGAACGTCGCTGATTTCCCGGCCATAGGCGCCTGCATTCATGCGAAGGGCGCCGCCGATGGTACCGGGAATACCGCTGAGAAATTCGAGCCCGCCGATGGACTGGTCACGTCCTTCGCGTGCGACGGCGACATCCAGCGCGCCCGCGCCGGCGGTGACTTCCGTGCCGTCAAAGGTGATATCGCCGAGCGCCTTGCCGAGATGAATCACGACGCCCGAGAGGCCGCCGTCGCGGATCAGGGCATTGGAGCCGAGCCCGAGAACAGTGCGCTCTATGCCGGGTTCCAGTGCGGCGATGAAGTCGATCAGGTCGTTGCGGTCTGCCGGATGGAACAGGACCTCCGCCGGCCCGCCGGTGCGGAACCAGGTGATGCCCGATATCGGCGCGTTCTCGGTCAATTTCCCGCGGACGGGCGGCAGGCGGTCGATCAGCCGGGGCAGGGCGTGAGCAAGCATGGTCAGGCGCCCCCTGATGTCTTGGCGGGCGGGTCGGTCCAGGCGGTTGTCAGTGCGGCGGGCAGGTCGTTCGCCCAGGCGGTGATGCTGCCGGCGCCGAGGCAGATCACGAAATCGTCCGGCTTCGCCATATCGGCAATCAGTGACGGCAGGGCATCGGCATCGGGGAGCGCCAAGACATGCCGGTGGCCGCGGGCCCGGATTCCGTCAACCAGCGCATCGCGATTGATGCCGGGGATCGGTGCTTCGCCGGCGGGATAGATATCGGCGACGATAACCGTATCGGCGTCGTTGAAGCAGGTGCAGAAATCGTCGAACAGGTCGTGGACACGCGAATACCGGTGCGGCTGGACCACCGCGATCACATTGCGCCGCGTGCTGGTTCTGGCCGCGGCAAGAACCGCGGCTATTTCGACCGGATGGTGACCATAGTCGTCGACGATGGTGACGTCGTTGACCACGCCCGTGCGGGTGAAGCGGCGCTTCACGCCGCTGAAATCATTCAAAGCGCGCCGTAGAACATCGGGCTCGATACCCATTTCCTGGGCGATCGCGATGGCGGCAAGTGCATTGCGGATATTGTGATGGCCGACCATCGGCATGGTGAAGCGGCCGAAGTCAACGGATGTTGATGTTATCCGGTTGGATACGATGACGTTGAAGTGCGATCCGGCAGGATCGGCCGAGATTTCGGTTGCGCGGATATCGGCCTGCGGGCTCAGCCCGTAGGTCACGATGCGCCTATCCGAGACCGCGGAAATAAGGGCCTGAACCTCCGGATCGTCGATACACATCGTCGCGAAGCCGTAGAACGGAATGTTCTGGACGAAGGTGACGAATGCTGCTTTCAGCGTGTCGAAATCGCCGTAATGATCGAGATGTTCCGGGTCGATATTGGTTACCACCGCGATCGTCGCCGGCAGTTTCATGAATGTGCCGTCGGACTCGTCGGCCTCAACCACGATCCAGTCGCCATCGCCGAGCCGGGCATTGGTGCCGTATGCATTTATAATGCCGCCGTTTATGACGGTCGGGTCGAACTGACCGGCATCCATCACGGCGGCGATAATCGATGTGGTCGTCGTCTTGCCATGGGTGCCTGCGACCGCGATGCCCCATTTGAGGCGCATGATTTCGGCCAGCATCTCGGCCCGCGGGACAACCGGCAACAGCCGGGCGCGCGCTTCGACAACTTCGGGGTTGTCGGATTTCACGGCCGAGGAAATAACGATGACCTCGGATTTCTTCAGGTTTGCGCCGTCGTGGCCGATGGAGATATCGATCCCCAGATTGCGCAACCGCAAGACGTTTGCGCTTTCTGCGATATCGCTGCCCTGGATCGAGTAGCCGAGATTGTGCAGGATTTCGGCAATGCCGCTCATGCCTATCCCGCCGATACCGACGAAATGGATCGTGCCGATGCTGAGGGGGAGCGTCTTCATGCGGCGATCTCCCGCACGGGGCTGGCACCCGGGCCGTGATTGCCATTGCCGCCCACGCCCATCAGTCTTTCTGCCTGATCCGCGAGGCCTGCCGCGGCGGACATGCCGCCGAAATCGTGCGCGTATCGCGCGGCATCGGTCAGGATATTCTGCAGGTTCACGAAACTTTCGAGCCGCATTGTCAGGGCGTCGGGCGTGAATCCGTCCTGCGGGA
>Ga0181557_1000284_pt1 | contig 67357 bp, 57 predicted proteins | sample 011ome_23_FD_148632 | JGI IMG/M metagenome (GOLD analysis project Ga0181557, IMG submission 148632) | Coastal salt marsh microbial communities from the Groves Creek Marsh, Skidaway Island, Georgia - 011506CT metaG (spades assembly) | ecosystem: Environmental > Aquatic > Marine > Intertidal zone... | reverse complement strand
GCCGCAACCTTTTTGGCTACTGCTTTCTTAGCGACAGCTTTCTTAGCAGCAGGCTTCTTGGCCGCAACCTTTTTGGCTACTGCTTTCTTAGCGACAGCTTTCTTAGCAGCAGGCTTCTTGGCCGCAACCTTTTTAGCTACTGCTTTCTTGGCTACCGCTTTCTTGGCTACCGCTTTCTTGGCTACAGCTTTTTTAGCAACAGTCTTGGCAGCAACTTTCTTTTCAGCAACGGGTTTTACCTTCGCTGCGACCTTTTTCTCTGTACTTGTTTTCTTTTTCGCAACCACGTTTCGACTCCTTTTCTTACTATTGAAAGTTCAATCATCTTGTTACAACAGTCTATCGCCAAGCCTTAAGATTTCTATTGCTCAAATCTACCGATCCGGCCTTTCCGTTGATACACAATCAAAGAATCCATGTACACAACTGCCTAACGAAACAAATCTTAGAAAAAAAAATTTAAATTTGCACACTTTTTTTGACTAAAAAAACAATTATTCAGTGTTTTATCGCAGGCTTTTCAACATTCTCTAACGTTTTCGCTCTATCTACTTAGAAAGACTCCAAATTTAGCCTTGCTGCTGCTCTATAAGCGCGAATATTTTTGCTTTTATTTCGTTCGTTTGCCCCATTCCATCGACCGCTGCATAGTGCAATGAACCCGCTGAATTTTTGGCAAGCGATTGATAAAAATTTACCAAAGGTTCAGTTTGCTCTCGATAAACTCGCAGGCGTTCCTGAATAGTGTCGACGGTATCGTCTGCACGTTGTACCAGGTCATCTCCTGTCTCATCGTCTTTGCCAGCAATTTTTGGTGGGTTATAAATTGTATGGTAAACGCGACCAGACTGAGGGTGAACTCTTCTACCACTCAAACGATTGACGATTTCAGCATCGGGCACCTTGATTTCTATAACGCTGTCTATATCGATATTTTGATCTATAAGTGCCTGCGCCTGAGGGATGGTCCTGGGAAAACCATCAAACAGAAAACCGTTCGCGCAATCAGGCTTTTTGACTCGCTCCTTGACCAGCTCGATAATGATTTCGTCCGTCACTAATCCGCCTTGCTCCATCACTCCCTTTACCTTCTTTCCCAGCGCCGACCCCGCTTTGATCGCTTCGCGCAACATGTCACCAGTAGAGATTTGGGGAATTCCGCATTTCTCCATAATGAATTGCGCCTGAGTACCTTTGCCAACACCTGGCGCCCCTAAAAGAATTATCTTCACCCAAAAACTCCTTATCTTACGATCACTCAACACTTCACTTGGCTTCAACTCAATGTCGTTCGCCTAGCTGAAATTACATTTGTTAGTTGCTCTATTTGTTCTATCGTCCGTAACAGATTGTAGACAGTGCTCACTTCGATTGTCAGGCTAAAGAGCACATGATTGCTGGAAGAATCTTTGTACATATTCATCGCAGTGACGTTAGTTTCTGCTCGCATGATAACACCAGAAATATCATGCAGCAGACCGGTTCGGTCATAGGCATTAATCTCAATGGCCACTGGCAGAGTAGCTGCGGACTCTGCTCGCCAATGCAGCCTGATAAGCCTACCATGCTCCTTGTTCTGTAATGCCTGGAGACAATCCTGACGATGGACAGCAACGCCGCTGGCGGCATTGGCGATACCAACAATACCGTCTCCGATGACAGGATTACAGCAACTTGCCAAGGCATAACGCATTCCCCCAAGGCCTTCAATCAGCACTTCAACGCTTTGCTCTCTTCTGTCATCGCCAAGGAGTAAACTTAATTGCTTATCACTAAGGCCAACCTCAACCAACTGCACAGCAGCTTCAACAACGTGGATCACACTGATTTCACCAGCACCCATCGCCGCATAAAGTTTATTCGCTGTCTTGTACTGCAATTCAGCGACCAGTGCATTTACATCAAGCGCCTTTACCCCCAATCGATTAAGCTCAGCAGTCAGCAGTTGCTTGCCCTCTTCTATATTCTTACGCTGAGTTCTGAGCCCAAACCAGTGTTGAATCTTGGCTCGCGCTCGCGAAGTTGTCACATATCCTAAATGTGCATGAAGCCACTCTCGCCTGGGCTCGACTTCTTTGCCAACTATAATCTCAATCTGGTCGCCACTCCTCAGCCGAGTATTCAAAGGCACGAGCTTACTGTTTATCTTGGCGCCGCGGCACTTATGTCCGACTTCTGTGTGGACCCTATAGGCAAAATCGACAGGCGTTGCGTTAGGCGGTAGGTCGACCACATGACCCTCAGGGGTAAACACGTAAATACGATCAAGACCGATTTCATCTAACAGTTCTTTAGAAATCCCAGCGACCTCGCCCAGCTCTTCACGCCAGTCCAGTATTTGCCTTAGCCACTCGATCCGCTTTCGATAAACAACAGGTTCATCAGCGCCTTCCACCGCCTTATATTGCCAGTGAGAACAGACGCCCAATTCCGACTCTTCGTGCATATCATAGGTTCTGACCTGAACTTCCAACACCTTGTTTTCAGGACCTATTACTGCGGTATGCAAGGATCGATAGCCATTCTCTTTGGGTGAGGCGATATAATCGTCGAACTCATGAGGCAAATTGCGCCAAAGATTGTGCACTATGCCCAGCACTCGATAACAATCATTATCCTCAGGTACCAGTATGCGCACCGCTCGCACATCATAAACTTCCGAAAACTGAATGCCTTTTCGATGCATCTTGCGCCAAATACTATAGATATTTTTGACCCGCCCATCGATCTCGGCGCTTACATGAATTAACTTGAGCTGTTGTTGTAGCGTCTCTATCACGCGGTCTATATATTTTTGTCGACTGCTGCGGGTCTCATCCAAAAGAGTGGCGATACGCTTGTAAGCCACTGGCTCCAAAAAACGAAACGCGAAATCTTCCAGCTCCCATTTAAGCTGGCCAATTCCCAGCCTGTGAGCCAAGGGCGCATAGATGTCCATGACTTCTTGAGCTAACCGAATGCGTTTTGCCGGCTCATCTTTTGCTATTGCACGAATCGCACAGGTCCGCTCGGCTAGCTTGATCAAGGCGACTCGAACGTCATCTACCAAAGCAATGAGTAGCCTCTTTGCCTGCTCAAGTTGGTCTTTATGCTCGCCAAGCACCGAAGCATCAGACGTGCGTATGTTACTAATAGCGGCCATTCTCATGACACCTTCAACCAGATCCGCAACCGGCTTACCAAATTGTTTGCGAACATGGTTAAGTGTAATTTGGTTCTCTCGAACAGCACGGTAAATGATAGCAGCGACCATGCCGTCTTCATCCATGCGCAATTCGCTGAGAATATCTGCCATATCCAGGCCGGTTTTATAACTGCTGCGGCCGGACGCCCAGGTCGTATTGGTTAGAATAGCCCGCTCCTCAGCCTTCTCTGCCAAGTCACAGGCCCGGCGCAGTCGGCCTAAATCGAAGCCTGGATTCACCTCCTGCAATTGGCAGAGCCAGACCTCGAGGTTGACGCTACCGTCACCATGAAGCGGCTGATCTTGTCGAACCTTAACCATTTGATAGATAACTTGAAATGAGTGGGGTCTTGAGTCGAACGCTAACGGGAAAAGCAGGCAATGGATTCAACATGAGTTGTGTGGGGAAACATATCGATAACGCCTGCCGCTTCAAATCGATAACCTCCTGCAACGAGTATGGCTGCATCCCTGCCTAAAGTTGTCGGATTGCAGGAAACGTACACTAACCTTTCAGCCGCGTGGGTTGCAAGTTTTTTGCAGACCTCAAGTGCACCGCTCCTGGGCGGATCCAACAGAACTTTATTAAACGGCCCAAATTCAGCTATTTGCCAGTCCTCAGCAAATAAGTCACGTGCAAGGAAGTTCACATTAGTCAGACCGTTTCGTTGTGCATTCTCGATGCCGCGCAGCACGCTGGTCTCGGAAAGCTCTACTCCAGTTACTTGTGCCGCCGTGCGAGCCAACGGCAAACTGAAGTTTCCTATGCCACAAAAGCTGTCCAAGACATGATCGGTGGGCTGCAATTCAAGCAACAGTAATGCCTGACTGATCATTTTTCTGTTGATCAGCTGATTCACCTGGGTGAAATCCAGCGGGTGAAACGCATAGCTTAGATGATACTCAGGCAAGGTATATACAAGGCGTTCGTAACCATCATCCGGATACAGCTTGTGTACAGTCGACTCGTTACCGGGTTGCAGATAGATGGAGAATTCAAACTCTTCACCAAAGCGTTTTAACAGGCTGTGATCTTCTTCAGTCAGGTTTTCAAGATGGCGAATCACCAACGCGGTCTCAGTATCGCCCGCCGCCACTTCTATTTGCGGTACCGACCGCGGGTTTGAGAGAGCGCCAACGACGGCTGCCAAGGCTGAAAAATTCTCGCCGACCGCAGCTTTGAGCACCTTGCACGAGTCAATTTCAGCAACATAGGGCTTCATTTTTTCGCGAAAGCCAATCAGGACCCGACCCTTTTTTTCGACGTACTTTACGCCGAGTCGGGCTTTGCTTCGATAATCAAACAAGGGGCCCATCATGGGCTCTAACATTTTTTTCGGCTGCGTTTCACCAAGGGCTGCAACAAGCTGTTGTTGCTTGAAGAAAATCTGAGCTTGTGGCTCCAGGTGCTGAAAACTGCAACCGCCACAGTGACTGGCGGCTGAGCACGCAGGCTCGACTCGAGATGCCGCCGCCGTATGGACAGTCTTAACCTTGAAAAAATGCTTTCTCTGCTTTCTCGCCCATGGCTCTGCCTCGACCACCTCACCGGGCAGGGCGCCAATCACTGCTTGCCGACGATCTTCACTAAGGGCATAGCCTTCGGGATGTAGGGTGGTCACCGCAAGGATTATCGGATCATATTTTTTCAATGTGCGCGATTCGCTCTTATTAGTTTGAAATTACCGGTCTCAACAGCTCATTTGCGCCTGCTATTCTGAGTATCCGAACGTGCAGGATGGCGCTAGTGCTGCACCAGGAGAACGATTGGTGTTCAGGATTTCGTATCAAGAACCACTATGGCGCAGAAAAAACACCGGTGGACAAATATCGATCGCCGCGATCGCAGACAATCGCGACAATCACTGAGTTCTCTGTCTCGCGGCTGATTTGCAAAGCCGCAGCAACCGATCCACCTGACGAAACACCCGCAAATATGCCCTCTTGGGTTGCGAGCTCACGCATGGTTGCCTCCGCCAGCGCTTGATCCATATCAATAACTCGGTCGACCAGGTCACCATTGAAAATCCTGGGCATGTAGGCCTTTGGCCAACGCCTGATTCCAGGGATAGCAGCACCGTCAATAGGTTGTAAACCTACAATCTGAACACTTGGCAGGTATTCACGAAAATATCTCGAAACGCCCATGATTGTACCAGTTGTTCCCATTGAACTCACGAAATGGGTTATTTCACCGCCAGTTTGTCGCGCGATTTCAGGCCCGGTGCCGAGATAATGGGCCAAAGGGTTATCGGGATTGGCGAATTGGTCGAGTACAAAACCACGGCCTTCACGTTGCATTTTATCAGCCAAATCTCTAGCGCCTTCCATACCTTCCTCCTGAGAAACCAGGATCAACTCGGCGCCATAGGCAGCCATGGCTGACTTGCGCTCAGCGCTCATATGGGCTGGCATAATCAAAATCATACGATAACCCCTAATTGCCGCGGCCATGGCAAGTGCGATGCCAGTATTACCACTGGTCGCCTCAATCAAGGTATCTCCCGGTCGAATATCGCCGCGAGCTTCAGCGGCGCGTATCATATTCATCGCTGGCCGATCCTTGACAGAACCAGCTGGGTTATTGCCCTCAAGCTTAACCAACACTGTATTAGTAGTATTACCTGGTAAGCGTTGCAACCGCACTAGCGGCGTCTCGCCTATAAAAGACTCGATCGTTGGATAGGTATTTTTTGCCATTGAGGTGCAATTTCATCCTTGAGGTAAAAGGGATCAAGCATAGGAGAATATGCCACATTCGGATAATATCTGCTTAATCTATAGAAATTCATTTAGGTCATAAACACAATATCGTGGTGAACCATGATGTTCCGACCGCTGAATAAAGATTATAGAATCTGGCTTGCACTCATTGCCATACTGCCCCTTTTGATCTGCCTGGGGTTTGTCGCTTTGTTGAGCTATTATGGTGCTCATCTTTCAGCCTATGTGTGGCCCGGCATCACTCTTTTGATCGTCATGCTGACCATCATCAGCAGCTGGGTCTATCAACATCTGCTCAACCAGCTGTTACTACCCCTGATCAGGGTTGAGTCCTTGATTTCCGCTGACAATAGCCTGGCTCCGCAAACCTTTGCCCAGCTGTCCTTCAGCCAGTATTCTTGTCTCTATCCAGCGCCAGGTCTCCATCAAGCCGAAACAGCGTCTTCCGCTACGCTGCCACAGCGGCTGACCGCAATCATGGTCGCCGAGAAGGCTAAAGCCGCCAGCGACGCCACATACGCTATTGAACGCCAAGCAACGGCAGAGAGACAACACCGACGGGCTCTACAACGCAAGCTTATCAGCTTAGAACAAGGGTTAGCTCTTGCTGAACAGCAAGGTATCAAACTTGCTGAACAGCAGAAAGCTCAGCTCGAAGAACAGCAGCTTCTCGGTACACTGGTTAACTCGAGTTTGCGCAATATCACCGCCTACACGAACCTACTCTCGGGACCAGGCAGCGAAACGTCCTTAACACAGCAGCTTCGAGCGACAACGCAACAATTACTATTCTATGAAGCAGAGATAGGGCATCTTCAATCGATACCCAGCAGCTGTGAGCGGCCACAAACGCACTCTACGTTCGTGCTCAGGGACTGCATAGATGATGTGATAGCACTGTTGCAGCCCTTGCTGAACAAACAGGGCAACGAGCTACTGCCAGTGTATGATGACCATTGTCACCAAGACCTTGTGGGCGATGAGTCAGCCCTGAAGTCAGTCATTTTTAACTACCTGCTCACTGATATCAGGTCCAGCACACTTCAAGCGTCGGCGACATGGCTACTTAACATTAGCCTGCAGCGGTACGGGTCTGAAGACAATAACTATCGCCTGCTGCTTGCCTCGCAATTAGGAGATGAGCAGACAACTGTCGCGCCAAATCCGCGGCTTGCAGAGTTGATCAATCGGGTCAACGGTGAGATCGAGGGTCAATACTTGTCTCTGCCTGTCTGCGTCACCCAGAAGAACATAAGCCAGGCACCGGCTGGATTGACGGCTGTGGTCTACGGTCGCAATACTCGGCAGCTACTGGGATTAAGTAATAGACTGGAGCAGTTGGGGATCAGAATACTGGAACAAGGCACCACCGCAAACCTATGCTTTATTGGCGTGAAAGACCATCATGAGATCATGTCGATCACTGCATCACTGTCGTCTGGAACCGATGTATTGATACTTAACAATACGCGCAGTTATAGTCGCCCGAATTGGCTAATTATTCCCCAACCGCTACGACAATCCGTCCTTTTACAGCATCTAACAGCTAAATATGCCGCACCCCTGGCTCACAAGCTCTCGGCACACAAGCTCTCACCACACAAGCTCACTGCTCTGGTAGTTGAGGATGACGAACGTGCACGAGAATTTCTCGCAACGCTCCTGAAGCAGGCGGGCTGCAACGTCAGGGAGGCGGCAGATGGCATAGAGGCTATCGATTGCGCGTTGACGCATGCTATCGATCTGATTTTTATGGACCTGCAGATGCCGCGAATGAGTGGGCTGGATGCGATAAAAAATCTCAGAAAGGTGCATGACCAGAAACTGCCTATCATCGCCCTGACAGCCCACCTCATCGATTCAGAGAAAGAAGCCATCATAGCCGCGGGTGCCAACGACATACTGATCAAACCTTTAATCTTCGACAATCTATCCGCAAAACTAACACTTTGGATGGGGGGCACGAAAAGAGATGGCAACGATGAAGCCTATCCTTCCCAAGAAATACCGATTTACGATCAAGATTTGGCGTTAACTATCGCCAACCAAAAACCAGACCTGGCGATCGAGATGCTGAAAATCTTTATGCAAACACTCAGGCCGGACCGGGACAAATTGAATCAAGCGATAAGTGAAAACGATTTAGGTTCAATGCAAGCGATTGTTCATCGGATCAGCGGTGCCAGCCAATATTGCGGCCTTCCGCGAGTCCAATCGGCACTGAATCGATTAGAGACATTGATCAAAACTAACCCTAATAAGGATCTGCCGCAGGCAATTTTTCAGGTCCAACATGAACTGAACGCGCTGGAGAACTGGTATTTTCGCCGCCCATCTATTCTCGAGACTCCGAGAGCCAGCTAGCGCCAACTGTTTGGTAAACATTGAACGATGCGTTTTAGGCACCTATGTTTTCTCACCGACTTTTGCCAGTAGCACCCTCGAGAACTACAAATGCCAGGGCATAATCCTGCTCATCGGTGATGGAGAGATGTGTTATCTCAACCCCCATCGAACTGGCACGAGCAGCCGCCGCTCCTGTCATACATATTTTTGGCCTGTATCCCTGCTTGCCAACAACCGCAATCTGTGGAAAGTTGACACCAAGACGCATGCCAGTGCCCAGTGCTTTCGCCACTGCTTCCTTAGCGGCAAAGCGCTTCGCTAAATACGCAGCAGAAGGATGCTGCCGAAACTGGATCAGCTCCGATTCAGCCAGAATTTTGCAGGCAAATTTCTCGCCCCATCGACTTAAAGCAACGGCAATTCTGTCTATCTGTACGAGATCTGTACCAATCCCAAGAATCATGCTTGCGCCTTCACAAGACTGAGATCGACGTTGAACGCGACCGGTTTAAACAGCTCACGTGCCTTGAGCGGTTTACCACCCAGTAACCCTGCAAAGACAAGACGAGTGATTTTTTTGGCAGCAAGCTCTACAGGACCTGCATCAAATTGCCGCGCGGCGATGGCCAACAGGTGTTCGCCAAGATAGCCCACGTCAGGCTCTATGTCGCCGGCACCCATCACATAAAAGCCCTGATTTACCACAAACTGATACCATCGACCAGGAACCACCTCAGCTCCTCCGCCAGCTTCTGACGTAAAGCTGATACCGTAGCCCAATTCATCCAGCAATCGCAGCTCAAAGTGACGTAACGCCGCCTGCTTGCGAGGTTCCGTGTCAGGCTCAACCGTCGCTGTCAAACCGATGCTGGCGTTAAGTTCTGCAAGCAACCTTTGATACTCTTCAAACACAGCTGGTACTGTTTCGAACTTGCCTAGCACTCGAACCAGAAGCTCATTGACATACAAACCCAACAATAGATTCTCACCCGTCAGATAAAACGCAGTCGGTAAGAACTCGGCATGCTTGACTGTGCGTAACTCACCACGCCCAAGGAAAGACACTAACAGGGGCGCAAAAGGTTGCCAGGCTCCGCCTTTGCGCCCCCGTTTACTCCGGGCGCCACGCACTACAGCGCTGATACGTCCCTCATCACGGGTGAGCAATTCCACGATCAAGCTTGAATCTCGGTACTTTCGGCTGTGCAACACATAAGCCGGAGAGAGCACCTCAGACATCATCATACCCCAGGCTTTTCAAAGCCCGCTCATCGTCTGACCAGCCCGACTTCACCTTCACCCAGAGTTTCAGCATGACCTTTTGTCCAAGCAGTTCTTCAATATCGAGTCTTGCTTCGGTTCCAATACGCTTGAGTCGGTCACCGCTTTTACCAATGATAATGGCTTTCTGGCCATCACGTTCGACCAGTACCAGTGCATCTATATGCAATATTTTCCCGACTGTGGTGAACCTCTCGATCTGAATTGTCGCGGCATATGGGATTTCTTCGCCGAGCTGACGAACAATTTTTTCGCGAATTATCTCGGCGACCAGAAAGCGTTCACTGCGATCCGTAATCTGATCATCCGGAAACATAAAGGGGCCTTTCGGCAGCTTGTCCGTGATAATGGATTCCAGTTTTTCTAGATTGTCACCCTGCATCGCTGACAAAGGCACTATGTCAGCGCCTGGCATGAGCGCCTGAAGCTTCGCTAACTGCGGCAGAAGCAGGCTCTTGTCCTTCAACAGGTCGATCTTATTGATGACGATAATAACTGGCACCTTGCTGTTTCTGACAGCCGCCGCGGTAATTTCATCGTCACTTTGCCATTCGGTTCTGTCCGTCACAAATACTACGACGTCCACATCCCGCAAGGCATTCTTAGCGTTGCGGTTCATATGCCGATTGATGGCTTTTTTAGCGTTACCATGGATACCCGGAGTATCAACATAGATAGTTTGAGTGCTGCCCACAGATTTGATTCCCAACAACGTGTGCTGGGTTGTCTGAGGCTTGCGCGATGTAATACTCAGTTTTTGCCCAAGAATATAGTTGAGCAACGTCGATTTTCCGACATTCGGACGACCCACAATGGCAACATAACCACACCGTAATTTGGCCTGGGGTTCTGCTACAGATTCAGTCATTGGTTAACGCCTGTTCGATCTCATAATTTACACCTAGCCCTGCAAGAGCACGACTCGCTGCCATCTGCTCAGCATCTCGCCGATTCGCTGCAACCCCTACCAGCGGCTGCTGCAGCAATGACACTCGACACTCAACGGTAAAAACCTGATCATGGGATTTACCTTCAACAGCAATAACACTGTACTCGGGTAATCCGGACTTTTTTGACTGCAGTAATTCTTGTAGCAAGGACTTAGGATCTTTTTGCGATCTACCAAGGTTTAGAGCTGTTAGGTGCGGCTCAAACCAAGCGGTGACTCGCTCGACAACCGTCTCCAAGCCTGCCTCAAGGTAAATGCCGCCAATGATAGCTTCAAGAACATCTGAAAGTATCGAGGCACGCTCAAAACCGCCACTCTTGAGTTCGCCTGCACCCATGATTAAAAAGTCACCTAAACTGAATCCTCTGGCGACCTCCGCGAGGGTTTCCCGTCTGACGATTCTAGCCCGCAGTCGACTGAGCTGGCCCTCTTCCGCTTCAGGGAATCGGTGATAGAGATATTCTGCGACCACAAAACTCAGAATGGCATCACCCAGAAATTCGAGCCGCTCGTAATTGCCACCCTGGTGACTGCGATGGGTAAGAGCCCGCGCCAGCAGACCTGGATCTGAAAACGAATAGCCTAGTCGATGTTCGAGCTTGCTGTTAGCAGCCACTGTGTCCCTGCGTATTGCGCCTGACGCTAGTCTCGTAGCGTCACGGTTTTATGAAATGAGGCGATCAAATCCAGATTGTAGACCAATGACACACGAACCTCATAGTCCAAGACTATGCGCACTCCGCGGTTATCTCTGAGGATCAAGAGACTTTTTGCATAGTTAAAGTCGCGGATATTGTTAACATTGAGCCGTGCCTTAATGATCTTATCGAGTTCACTTGCGCTCTTGTTTGCCATTCCGGCTTCTGCGGCGACGCCCTCTAACACCCTCACTATCGTAATGTTATCCGCGTAGATAGGCGCCACTTTCAGACCGATAGTTAACAAGCCACCGAAGGCCATAATCAAAATCAGCCAACCTATCGCGCCGAGGCCAAGTTGCTGTCGGGGTAAATTCATCAGTGCATCCTCATGCTCAGTGCCAGAGATGACCGCTTAATGCCTTTATTCGATCCAGCCATTACGAGAAAAACTTGGTAGCCCTGAGTCCCAGTGAAACCAAATCGCAAACGCCTTGCCTACTATATGTTCTTCTGCCGCCATCCCCCAGTACCGACTGTCGCTACTTCGGTCACGGTTGTCGCCCATCATGAAGTACATACCCTCAGGTACCACCCATTCCTCTGGGCCGTTGCCACGAAATGGACTACGATGGATAAGATGGTCTTTGCCGCCGATCGTTTCTTTATAGATTTCATGATCGGGTTTGTTAGGCGGAATTTGGGCAATAAATGCTTGCTGCTGCTCAACTCCGTTAATGTAGAGGATCTTGTTCTCATAACGAATCGTATCGCCTGGTATCCCTATGACGCGCTTAATGAAGTATTCGTCTTCATGGGGGGGAACAAACACCATAACGTCGCCGTTTTTAGGCTCACCCACCGCCATGACTTTGGTACCAAATACCGGTAGTCGAACGCCATAAGCAAACTTGTTCACCACGATAAAATCGCCCACCTCAAGCGTTGGGATCATGGATCCGGACGGTATCTGGAAAGGTTCGATAAGAAATGAGCGCAGCACCAACACAACCAACAACACGGGGAAAAACGAGATCGCATATTCGACCACCACTGGCTCTTTCATGACGGCCTGGCGAGCCTCGTCCATGACTGGCGTCGATTCGACCGACTGCCTATTGAGCTGCTCAAGATTTGCCCGCCGTTTGGGTCTCAGCAGCAAAATATCGATCAGCCAGATAGCGCCAGTGATTGCTGTGGAGAGCAGCAAAAATAGTGGAAAGTTAATACTCATCGATCAACCTTCAGCACTGCAAGAAAGGCTTCCTGCGGAATTTCGACGCTGCCTAGTTGTTTCATGCGCTTTTTCCCCGCTTTTTGCTTCTCTAGTAGTTTCTTTTTTCGAGTAATGTCGCCACCATAACACTTTGCAGTGACATTTTTACGCAGTGCCTTGACGGTTTCACGAGCCACTATCGTTCCACCAATAGCTGCCTGAACCGCAACATCAAACATCTGCCTGGGAATAAGCTCCTTCATCTTTTTGGTGAGCGCAAAACCTTTGCTGCGCGCTTCTTCACGGTGGACGATCAGAGACAAGGCATCAACTTTTTCACCGTTAATGAGGACATCAAGACGATCCAGTCGCGCCGCTTCGAAACGATCGAAACTATAATCCAGCGAGGCATAGCCTCGGCTGGACGACTTGAGGCGATCGAAGAAGTCCAACACCACCTCGTTCAGCGGTATGTCGTAGGTCAGAGAGACCTGCTTGCCAACGAACTGCATGTCCTTCTGAACGCCCCGCCGCTCGATACAAAGATTGATCACGCTACCCAAATACTCAGCAGGGACCAAAATATTCACTCGCGCTATAGGCTCACGCATCTCTTCAATCGTTGACGGGTCTGGCAACTGGGAAGGGTTATCAACCTTGACCACTCGACCATTTTTCAACAGCACCTCATAGACGACAGTCGGCGCCGAGGTAATCAGGTCTATGTCATATTCGCGTTCGAGTCGTTCTTGAACAATCTCCATATGCAACATGCCAAGAAAGCCACATCGAAAGCCGTTACCTAGGGCATCCGAGCTTTCCGGCTCGTATACCAGCGAAGCGTCATTCAGCGTGAGTTTTTCCAACGCATCTCTAAAACGCTCAAAATCATCAGCGCTCACGGTAAACATACCGGCGTATACTTGGGGCTTAACTTTCTCAAAACCCGGCAGGGCAGCAACGTCAGGGGTACTGGCAAGCGTAATCGTGTCGCCCACTGGCGCACCCTTTACATCCTTGATGCCGGCGACCAGAAATCCCACTTCACCCGCCTGCAACATCTTGGTCTCTTTGCGTTTCGGGGTAAAAATCCCTACAGAGTCGACCTGATGCACCTTACCCAGCGACTTCAGAATGATTTTATCTTTGACGGCAATTTGTCCCTGCATGACTCGAATCAGAGAGACAACACCCAGGTAGTTATCGAACCATGAATCGATAATCAGCGCCTGGGTTGGCAGGTGACGAGCTTCCTTCGGTGCAGGAATCACCCGTACCAACTCTTCCAATAACTCATGCACGCCTAAGCCTGTCTTGGCGCTGACCCGTAAGGCACCAGAAGCATCGATACCAATAATTTCTTCGATTTCCTGAATGACTGTTACCGGATCGGCCTGTGGCAAATCAATCTTATTGAGTACAGGCAATACCTCCAGGCCCTGCTCAATCGCGGTATAGCAGTTGGCTACGGATTGCGCCTCAACACCTTGAGCCGCATCAACCACCAACAAAGCACCTTCACAGGCCGCTAGCGATCGAGATACCTCATAGCTGAAGTCAACATGACCCGGCGTATCAATGAAGTTCAATTGATATTGATGACCATCATCTGAGTCGTAGTAAAGCGTGACGCTCTGGGCCTTGATGGTAATGCCACGCTCTCTCTCGATATCCATCGAGTCCAGCACCTGAGCGGCCATGTCTCGCTGCTCCAGACCACCACAGACCTGAATAAAGCGATCGGCCAGGGTCGACTTGCCGTGGTCAATATGGGCAATGATAGAAAAATTTCGAATGTATTGCGTTTCCGCCAATTGTGAACCACGGCGTTAAAGGCCGCCTCAAAAACAAAGCGATGAATTCTAATGTATTCGCCGCTTATACGCCATGAACAACTGTCCTTCGAACGCAGCTATCGCGGGATTTTAACCACTAGGAACTCAGGTCGCTGATTGCGAACAATTCTGATGGGTATTGCCACGTCGCGAGGAAGCTTTTCAAGCAGGTTCGCAAAGCTTTTCGTCGATTCGACCCACTCACTGTTTACCGTCGTAATGACATCTCCACGGCTAATACCACCAACCTGGCCCGGCCCATCAGTAACCCTAACCACCAACACCCCCTTGTCGGCACCCAGAGAGGCCTGCTCATCGGCGGTAAGGTCACGAACCTCCAGGCCCAGCAAATTTGAGTTGTCGATGGCGCTGGGACCTCCTGATGTTTGAAGATCGGTAGCCTCAAGCAAACCGACCTTGACTCTCAGGGTTTTACGCTTGCTCTCTCTCACGACCACTACATCTACTTCAGATTCTGCCCGCGTCCTGCCGACAATATGCGGTAAGTCCGAGGACAAGTCGATGGGCTTGCCGTCAAAGGAGACAATGATATCGCCCTCTCGCAACCCACCTTTTGCCGCTGGGCTATTGGCAAACACCTGTGTCACCAGTGCGCCCGCCGCTCGATCCATGCCAAAGGACTCTGCCAGATCTCGATCCACTCGTTGAATCAAAACACCAAGCCAGCCACGGGCTACAGTACCCTTGTCCTTTAACTGCGCCACCACTTCCATCGCGACATCAATCGGTATGGCGAACGACAGCCCCATGAAACCACCGGAACGGGTAAAAATCTGAGAGTTGATACCAACAACCTCGCCGTCAAGATTGAATAAGGGTCCACCTGAATTACCCGGATTTATGGCCACATCAGTCTGAATAAAGGGTACATAGTTCCCTTCTGCCTCCATCGGCAAGCTGCGACCCTTGGCGCTGACGATGCCAGCAGTGACCGAATGCTCAAAACCAAAAGGTGAACCTATCGCAACTACCCACTCGCCCACCTCTAATTTCGCTGAGCTGCCCAATTTGACTATCGGCAATTCCTTGGCGTCGATCTTGAGTAATGCCAAGTCGGATAACTTATCCGAACCGACCAATGTCGCCATACGTTCGCGACGATCGCTGAGTGCGACCAAGATTTCACTGGCGTTTTCTACCACATGGTTGTTGGTCAAAATATAACCATCTTCTGAGATGATGAATCCCGATCCCGCTGAAGGACGAGGAACGTTTTGACGGGGTACATTGCCGAAAAACCGCCGAAACAATTCTGGCACCTCCTCCTCATTATAATTTTCAAACTGCCTAGCTTCGGCTTTTCGAGTCGCTGTGATATTCACGACAGCGGGCGAAGCTTGCTTGACCAGCTCGGTAAAGCCCGGCAGCCCAGCAGGTCGCGCCAGCGGCGACGACAAAACCAGCAGCATTAAGACTACAACCGATAGAGGCGCTAGTTTGATCATGAATCTCCTACCTTATTTTTAATTTGAATATTGTCTAGCGACTGGATCTGACAAAGAGTCAGCCCGGTTGCAAAGCCGATCACTGCGCCAGCCAGCACCGCCGAGTCGGCCAGACTGAAATAGCTCGCCACACTCACACCCGTCAGCAGACCTGCCAGAGGCAGAAGCAAAGAATGAAAGAGGAGCTTCAGCCCATCGCCTGAATCAAGGCCAAGGACGAGACTTGAGCCGGGCTCGGCCTCACCGGTTACCACCAACGGCATGCCCGAAAAGCCGGCGGCCGATGAGGGAGCCGGGGGCAGCATGCTGAGAGCCGATGTCAGAGGTAGATACAATAATGATGTCTTAGTATGGCAGTCAGACCTGCAACTACCGCAGCTGGCTGGCGCAGCTTTGACCCACAGACCCGCCGGCTCTGCTGCAACTATGTGTCCTGTAATTTCAATCATGGATTTTAAACAGATTTAGTAGATGACCGGTTCAACCGATTCGGCAACTCGCCTAGCAGTATCCATTGGCACTTCGCCAACCACTGTGATTTGCTGTGACGAGCCTTTCAATCGGCGGCTGATAACGACAGTACCGCCCATATGGGTCACCAGCTCACCTAACTCCGCCGATTCTGGACGATCGACGAACACCGAGAAAGTTGCGAGCCCATCTGTAAACAACACTCGGTTTTGATTTGGCATACGCACAGCCCTGAAGCCTCGCGGTATCCAGGAAACTTTCCATGCTGGACCCTGCTGTTGACTCGCCTCCGCGACCTGCGCCGGCGTCAGGATCGATAATTGATGCTGAATACGATCCTCACCCAGTGCACTCAACAGAGCGACCTCGTCGATGGGTATACCGATATCTATTCGAGAAAATTGAAAAACCTCAAGTACGCGACCCTGGTTCACCAGATGAGACTGCAGCAACAGACCCGTCTCCTCATCCAGCCATAATCGGTATCCATAGCGATCAGTGTTCTTTGGCGTAATGCTCAATACCACCGCGGCACGACCGGCAACTCGATCGTGTCCTAGCTTCGAAAAGTGGTACATGGCTTGATAAGTACTTATCTTTTCACTGAAAGCACGGGTAAAGGGGCCCATCAGAAGCTCATGATCCAGGTCTACTGAGGTTGAGTTAGCGTGATTGCAAACCACCAGGTCACCGGTTCGAACTATCTCTCGAGGCTCACCGTTTAATTGCGAGAAACGCTCATACTCTTGACCCTCTCTAAACTGATGAGCAACCTGGACCGTGTCAAAGCGGTATCCACGCATATAGGTGAAGATCCCCTCGTAAGATTCTTCTCGTAATGCCCTGCCCATTTTTTCAAGCCAGCGGCTGGCCTCATGCTGACCCTCGTTCGACGGCACCACTGGCGACTGAGAACCTGCGGCCAGAAAGGTTTTCTGATCCGCATAGCTAGTGGCGCTTTCACCTGAAACTGTTTCTATTGAGGCATCAGCCGAAACGCTATCAGAGGTACTTTCGGCGACTTCACCGGCCACTGTCGCCTGCTGCTCGCTCGGCATCTGGGTGACTGCAGCCGCGGCATTCAGGCACAAGAGCAAACCTGTCAAAAGCACGCCTAAGTTCAGCAACCCCAACCGGCTATTTACCCACTGGTTATTCTCCAACCGCTTAATCCTCTGCCTTTTAATCCCAAGCTTTTTAATTACAAGCTTTTTAACTACAAGCTTTTTAACTACAAGCTTTTTAACTACAAGATTTTTAACTACAAGATTTTTAACTAACGTCGTCTTTGAGATCAAGTTCGAAACCTGGTGCGAGATCTGGTGCGAAATAAGGTTCGATATCGACCTGTATATGGCACTCAAACCCGTGTATGCGAAAGCTTTCAAGGTTCTTTCCAAGATCAGCCTTAAGTTCTCGATCGGCAATGACAAACCCATATTTTGTCCCATTCGCAAAATCGGGTTAATGACCGCTGCTATTGGATGGCTCGAAGATCACCGTTCGAGTATTCGGATTCATTCGCACCATCTGATCATGCTCACGCAAGTAAGCCCGCAGCTGTCGTTGTTTGTTTTCGTCCAGTGCTTTCAACTCCAATGAGCTGTCTATGGCATCGTAGCTGTTGTCACGCTGCGCTGTGAACAGGTCATTGCCGTCATCACTGCTCGAATTAAAGCCACTCACACCATCGGTCCTCATGCGCCTATTTGGACTCTCATAGGACTGCGGGACTGCGACCTGCGAGGAACCGGCACCGACAGTCTGGGCAGTCACGGGGCCAGTGAGGCTCTTACTCGGTGCTGAAGTCATCGGTGCTGACGCATTCGCCACTTCGGCTATGCCATCAGAGCCAGGCATTTGTTGCTGAACTCCAAGAAATATTCCGAAAACCAGCGACGCGGCAAGCGCCAGACCACCCGCAGGTTTGGCCCACTGGGCGATATGCCGGCGCTGTGCGCTCCCACCGCTGAGCATCGATTTATCCAGCGCGCCATCGGCCGCTGTGTTCAATGTATTGCTTACTGTATTGTTAACTGTATTGTTAACTGTATTGTTAACTGTATTGTTAACTGTATTGTCAACTGTCTGCTCAGCAGGGGCGTTAACCGAGGTATCGAGTGAACCGCCATAAACCGGCTCATCCTGTTCGATCGCCCTGCAGATGCTGTCATAAAGGCCCAAGTGTTGCGCTCGGCTCAGTTGCTTCTGGCCACCTGGCTTGCTTCCTAGAGTGCCACCCAGTTGTCCGCGCAGCTCTCCACGCAGCTCTCCACGTAAGAGCGCACGATCGTGTTGAAAACCGAGCCAGTCTCGCCTCGCAGATGCCTCCGCCTTGAGCTGTCGAAGCAGTTGATGAACCTCAATTTCACTTGCCTCATCATCTAACCAGGCCGATAGTGCTTCTTTTGTTCTATCCGTCACTTGCTAACCTCTCAATCCTGCCGAATGCCGTTGATGGACTTCCATGCCTGCTTGATGCTTTTCTACTCGTTCTACCAGACTTACTAGACCAGCCCTACTAGACCAGCCCTACTAGACCAGCCCTACTAGACCAGCCCTACTACCTACTAGACCAGCCCTACTAGACCAGCTAACGGCCTGCCTTGATCATGCCTAGTCACTGACCGCCACTGAAGATGACCTGCTAACCCAGCGCCGCCATCTTCTTTTCTATCGCCTCCCTGGCCCTGAAGATTCTCGATCTGATGGTCCCCACCGGACACTCCATGATCTCTGCAATTTCTTCGTAACTGAGACCCTCAAACTCGCGTAAAGTTACAGCGACTTTAAGTTCCTCGGGCAATTCCTCAATTGCCTTGTAGACAACCGCCTCGAGCTGCTCTCCTTCCAATTGATTCTCCGGGTTCTCAATGTCACTCAAGACAAAAGACTCTCCCTGAAAGTCGCCCTGATCCACATCAATGTCTGTATCTGGCGGCCGCCTGGCGCGAGATACCAGGTAGTTCTTTGCTGTATTTATCGCAATTCTATAAAGCCAGGTATAAAAGGCGCTATCGCCACGAAAGCCCGGAAGAGCTCGATAGGCTTTAATAAAGGCCTCTTGAGTCACATCAAGCACCTCATCCTGGTCACGCATATAGCGACTCACAAGACTGACGATGCGGTGCTGATACTTAAGCACCAATAGGTCATAGGCTCTTTTGTCCCCGCGCTGTACGCGTTCGACCAACTGGCGATCTGTCTCCCCTTGAACTTTCACCGGCACTCCCATCACCGCGCTGAATTGAAATGCCGGTCAAAACCTTAAACTGATAGACAATGTCTAAGCCTATAAGTTCGTTGGACGGGCAAGAACGCCAAATATTTAATTTCTCGAGGCAAATAATACCAGTTACAGGCTATTGCGGGGCCGAAAGTGAGAAAAATTATGCTTTTCTCCAGGTCATTCGGTAATCTTGCGTTTCAGTCGGTGCCTGGTCACCACTTCGCCCCCAATTCTGCTTTTAGAAGGCCGAAAATTGAGCACAAAATCACACCAACATGACGTACTCGTTATCGGCAGCGGCGCTGCCGGCATGACCCTGGCGCTGAAGCTAAGCGCTGACTTCCAGGTTGCCATGCTTTGCAAAGATGTCAGCAGCGAGGGCTCCACCTACTACGCTCAGGGAGGCGTCGCGGCAGTACTGGATGAGTATGACAGCACCGAATCACATATCCAGGATACGCTTGTCGCGGGTGCCGGGCTCTGCCATCTTGACGTGGTCAAGTATACCGTCGAGCAAAGCCCATCCATGATCGAGTGGTTAGTAGATTTGGGCGTCAAATTCGATGTTGAGACACAAGCTAACGGCCGTCAGGAGTTTCACCTGACACAAGAAGGTGGCCACAGCCACAGGCGGGTCATCCATGCGGCGGATGCTACTGGTCGTGAAATTGGCAGCACACTGGCCCAGCACCTGATGCAGCGCAGTAACGTCACCCTCTTTGAGCGCTATGTCGCTGTTGACCTGATTACCGAAGACGAAGTCGGTCAATCAGGCAAACGCTGCCTTGGTGCCTATGTTCTGAATCTGGCCACTCAGGAAGTCGAGCTCTTCAAAGCCCGCTTCGTTGTGCTTGCGACCGGCGGCGCGAGCAAGGTCTATCTTTATACCAGCAATCCAGACACAGCCTCTGGTGACGGTATCGCCATGGCTTGGCGGGCAGGCTGTCGAGTTGGGAATATGGAATTCAACCAGTTTCACCCGACCTGTTTGTACCACCCTGACGCAAAATCCTTTCTGATCAGCGAGGCCTTACGTGGAGAGGGCGCACGCCTGGTATTGCCGGACGGAACACCCTTCATGAAGCGATTCGATACGCGCGAGGAACTGGCGCCTCGCGACATCGTTGCTCGAGCCATCGACCATGAGATGAAACGCCTGGGTTGCGATTGCGTCTACCTCGACATCAGCCACAAGGACAAAGACTTCATTACCAGTCACTTTCCGACTATCTATGCCCGCTGTCTCGAACTGGGCATTGACATTACTCAATCGCCAATACCTGTCGTGCCTGCAGCCCATTACACCTGCGGCGGCATCAAGACCGATATTAATGGCGCGACCGACATTCCCAATTTGTTCGCGATTGGCGAATCGAGCTTTACCGGGTTGCATGGCGCCAATCGAATGGCGAGCAATTCTCTGCTGGAGTGCATGGTCTTTGCAACAGCTGCAGCAAGTCACATTCAGCAGCAGCAGCAGACACCGATGTCGAACGTTGAGATACCCGCATGGGATGAGTCTCAGGTCACAGACTCCGACGAGGACGTCGTGATATCTCACAATTGGGACGAGCTTCGCCGTTTTATGTGGGACTATGTGGGTATTGTTCGAACCAACAAACGTCTGCAGCGTGCTCGACGCAGAACCCGACTCTTGTCGCAGGAAGTCGCCGAGTATTACAGCAATTATAAAATTTCCAACGACTTACTTGAGCTACGCAACCTCATCACGGTCGCAGAATTGATTATCCAGTCGGCTATTCAACGCAAAGAGAGTCGTGGTCTGCACTACACACTAGACTATCCCAACCTGCTGCCGATGGCGCTCGACACTATTCTGACACCACCTAACTTTGGCTGAACCCACAAATAATTGTACGGCAGATTAAATGGCGACTTGAATCGTTAACCGAATAGAATGGTCACGTCTACCGGCGCTCACTGTCGACGGGCAGACCCAGTCGTAATATTGCCCTGATATGCCGAAAACTCTCGGCAGACAGACTGTCCGGCAATAGAGCTAGCATGAGTGTTTGCCCGCTTAGCGTTGAGAATCGCATCAACACCAGCCAGCTTGTTACCACTTGACCAGCGACAAGGGTGACGGCAACTTCTTTTCCCTGGCTACTGGTCACTGACCAGCCTTTCGATTGTAACCGCAGGCCAGTAATCGCTTTCGCACCCAGCCGCAATCCGTCTCGTAGCAATGCGTTCAACCAGGAGGCCAGAAGCATCAAGCCCAGGGCCACTGACCAGTGACTGGGCAAACCCGTCAGCCAAAGTCCAAGCCCTGCCGCGCCATGCACCAGCGACACCAAGAGACAGAAGATTGCAGAGGGCTGTATACGCAGGCTGAGTTGCCGAGTCACCAGTGGCGAGTGCATACTTTTGCGCCTCCTGCAATCTGCGATGAGGGACTCAAACCGACTTCGTAGAGTGGCAACTTGGACCTGGGTTAAGCCGGGGGCTGTACTCGCTGCAGGATCATATCGACTAATGCTGCCAGTTCCGGATCTGCGGATCGAGATTTTTGACTGAACCATTCCAGCAGCTCTGGATCTTCCTGTTCCAGCAGCCGCCGAAAACTCAGCTGAACTTGTTCATCCAGAGATAAATAGACCGCTTCAAAAAAAGGCCCAAGCAGCAGATCCAGCTCAAGCATGCCTCGCCGACAGCGCCAGCGAAGACGGTTAAGTTCCAGGTTTTCGGTCATGTGGTTTTGACTTCACAGTGAAATTTGAAAAATTATACCGCTTCCACTCAGCCGAGATGTAGAATAGTTGCCATGAAAAACGTCATCCCCCTACCCGATTTTGGTTTCCTGTCGATCACCGGCCGCGACGCGCTGAAATTTCTTCAGGGTTATACCACCTGTGACCTCGAACATCTGGCCTCAGACGGCAGTGGCTTGGGTGCTACCTGTAACATTCAGGGTCGAATGCTGAGCAATTATCGAATCGTCGCCATTGAGCAAGGTTTCCTGCTGCGCATGCACCGTTCGCTGATAGCCCCAACCCTGTCGTTTCTGAAAAAATATATCGTCTTCTCTAAAGCAACCCTCAAAGACGAATCAGCTGAATACCATTGCATGGGCAGCCTGGGCGAATTGAACCAGGATCTGAAGCAACAGACGAACCACTGCATCACCCTACAGGTCGGTGCGGCAGGCCCAAGATATGAACACTGGTGCAGAAGCCCTTCAACCCTTGACGATATCTTCTTACCAGATTTTGAGACCAATGCGGCGCTTTTCGACCAATGGCGAACCGCGGAGCTGAATGATGGCTATGTCTGGCTCGAAGAGGCGACCAGCGAAGAGTTTATTCCGCAAATGCTCAACCTGCAGCACTTTGGCGGCATCAGTTTTACCAAGGGCTGCTACCTTGGCCAGGAAATTGTCGCTCGAATGCAATACCGCGGAGTGCTCAAACGACGACTGCATCGTGGCCAGTGCGACACGCCTGTTAAACCTGGCACTCCCATCCTAGCTGCCACCGGCGGCAACTTGGGTCAGATTGTCGCTGTTGCCGGCGACCAGTTTCTTGCGGTTGCCCAGCTTTCTGACGATGACACCCACTGTCAGCTGGAAAGCGGCGAAAAACTCCTCTTAAGCCTGATCGTCTAGCAATCCGCGTTTCGGCTTGCTGAATCAGCAGGCTTTAGCCGAATGCTCCACTGCGGCCGACGGCAATTTCATTCCTCGTTTGCCGCCTTTAGGAAAACCCGCTGAATACTCGAGAAATCTTTTCGGCCGTAGCCATTTTTGCCATGTGAAATATAGAGATTACGGGCCAGCGAGCCCATCGGGGTTGCCGAACCTTTTGCCAGCCCCGCCTCCATCGCCAAACCCAGATCCTTGATCATTAAATCTACCAGAAAGCCACCGGTATAATCTTTCGAGGCAGGCACGCCATCCATGACGCCAGGGTAGGGATTGTAAACTTCCAGCGCCCAGTTGCCGCCTGAGCTTTTGCGCATGATTTCCGACAACACAGCGGGATCCAAGCCATTATCGACACCTAGCTGAAGTGCCTCGGCCGTACCTGTCATCAATACCGACAAAAGCATGTTGTTACAGATTTTTGCAACCTGGCCGGCACCGGCAGCCCCCGCGTGAAAGATATTTTTACCCATCTGCTCCAGTGTGGGCCTTGCCTTTACCAGTCCCTCGGCAGGTCCACCGACAATAAACGTCAGGGTACCACCAACCGCACCACCCACACCGCCAGACACGGGCGCATCAAGCATGGTGATGCCGCGCGCTTTGGCAGCCGCCGAGACCTTTTGCGCTGTTGCTGCGGCGATAGTGCTGCAATCGATCACAAGCGTTGTGGGCGATATCGCTGGCAGAATCCCTTGATCGCCGGCACCATCACCCAGGTAGAGCCGCTCGACATGCACCGATGCGGGCAGCATAGATACGACGATATCCACATCCACTACAGCCGCCGCGGCTGTCTCGCAAGCGGTCGCACCCAGCGACTCAAGCGCTGCCAGCGCAGAGGCGACCAGATCGAAGACCTTGACCTTGTTTCCCGCTTTTAACAGGTTGGCTGCCATGGGGCCGCCCATGTTACCCAGCCCAATAAATCCTATGCTTGTCATCATTAAACTCCTTTTTGTCGGCTTTCAGCGATTCGGCAGATCTGCCAGCGGGTTAGTCTTCCAGGGTGGTGTAAAATGCGCTTGCAGCCACTCCACAGGTACGGCTTCAACACCACCATATTGCCACTGAGGCTTGTTGTCCTTGTCAATCAACAGCGCCCTGACGCCTTCCGTAAAATCGGGGTGGCGACTGCACTGCACGGCAATCACTAACTCCAACTCAAAAGTCTGCTTCAAAGACATGCCTTTCGCTCGCTTAAGCTGCTCGTGAATAATATGCGCCGTGGTCGGAGAACCACGTTTAATACCATTGGCAGCCCGCACTAAAAATGTATTGTTTGCGAAACTATCGACTGCCGCAGTATCGACTGCCGCAGTATCGACTGCCGCAGAAAACGCTGACACAGGATCCTCAGTTGCCAGAACCTGCGTAATCATCGCTGCTACGCGTGCCTCAAGAGGTGCCAATTGACTCGGAGGAAATTCGGCAGCAGGCGCCTCTGCCCGCTGCAAAATCTGATCAAGGCGCTGCTTATTGATCTCACCATCAGCACTCCAGGATTCAGCGAGCAGGCGCTCAAGCACCTGTGCTTGCTGGCGGTTATCGATCAAGTAGTCAATCAAGCCCACGAGCCGGCCATCTGCGGCGTTCAGATGACAGCCGGTCCAGGCCATGAAGTAAGCCCAGTGCCGAGGCATTTGGCTCAGGAACCAGGTCGCTCCAGCATCAGGAAACAGCCCAATCGTGATTTCAGGCAAAGCCAGCCTCGTGGTCTGGGTCCCTATCCTATGACTACAACCCCCCATGATGCCCAGCCCACCGCCCATGACAATACCATGAGCCCACACCAGCGTCGGTTTTGAGTAAGTGTGAATCAAATAGTCGAGTCGATACTCTCGCTCAAAAAAAGCTTCCGCGTAAGGATTTGGACCACCCGGATGCGCCAACATGGACTGATAGAGTGCCTGGATATCACCGCCCGCCGAAAACGCCTTGTCGCTGCTACTCTGAAATATCACCATAACGATCGCATCATCGTTCTGCCAGGCGCTCAGCTGCGGCGTCAGCAAGTCGATCATCTCAAGACTCAGGCTGTTTAGCGTCGCAGGAGCATTTAACGTGACCAGTCCCAGCAGACGACCATCCTTTGCTGGGATCGTTTCAAACAACACATCACTCATGACTTAGGCATTCTTCCATTGAGGCTTGCGCTTTTGCAGAAAGGCATTGACGCCCTCCGCCTGATCCTGTGTCTCAAACAGGTTTACAAATGCTGTGCGTTCCGCCTCATAGGCATCTGTGATACTGCCGGACCGCGCCGCCTGAATCAGCTGCTTGCAGGCGCTGACACTGGTTGGGCTTTGGCCTTCGACCTTGGCCGCCAGTGCCATGGCACTGCTCAACGCCTCACCTTTGGCCACTACTTCTTCGACCAGCCCAATACGCTCGGCAGTAGCCGCATCTACTCGCTCTCCGCAGAGAATCATGCGCTTTGCCCAGCCTTCACCCACTAACCAAGCGAGGTGTTGCGTACCCAATCCCGCGGGCAAAAGCCCCACAGTGGCTTCCGGCAACGCCATCACGGCCTGGGCTTCAGCAATACGAATATCGCAGGCCATGGCGCACTCGAGCCCACCACCCATGGCATATCCATTAATTGCGGCAATCGAGACGCCGCGAAAATTGGCCAGGGCTTCAAACGCCGCTCCAAATTTATCAGCCATATCGCGGGCGACTTGCTTGTCTCCCGAGGCAAACAGTTTCAGGTCGGCGCCAGCTGAGAAGAATTTTTCCCCTTGGCCGGTAATCACCAGCGAGTAAATTTCATCATTGGAATTTAGCTCTGCCACCCTATCCCGCAACGCAGTCAGATTGTCGGCATCCCAGGTGTTGGCACCGGGATTATTGATGGTAAGAATGGCAGTGTGGTTGACTATTTCTAGCAACAGCTTGTCAGTCATGGGTAGCGCCCTTGTGTTGATCACAGCCGCTTTAGTACGCCTGTGAAGTCTAAAAATTTCGGTTTTTGTCTGGCGGTTATTGAATGGTTTCTATATCAGCTTGAGTCAGCAAATGCCTTGAAACGATCAAGCGCATGATTTCATTAGTGCCTTCCAGAATCTGATGCACTCGCGTGTCCCGCAGATAACGCTCCAGTGGATACTCCTGCATATAGCCGTAACCACCGTGGATCTGCAAAGCCTGATTACAGACCTCAAAGCCCACATCCGTTGCGAACCGCTTCGCCATGGCGGAATAAACGCTGGCCTGATGATCACCTTGATCAACCTTGAAAGCGGCGAGTCGAACCAGTTGCCGAGCAGCAACCAGCTCGGTCACCATGTCCGCTAATTTGAACTGCAATGCCTGAAAGCTGGCCAGCGGCGCGCCAAACTGCTGGCGATCCAGCATGTAAGCCTGAGTTCGATTAATCGCTGCCTGGGCTGTACCGATAGAACAGGTGGCGATGTTGATTCGCCCACCATCCAGTCCTTTCATCGCTATTTTGAAGCCTTCGCCTTCTTGACCCAAACGATTGGCAACCGGCACTCGCACCTGATCAAAGCTGATCTCTCGAGTCGGCTGACTGTGCCAGCCCATCTTTTCCAAATTCGAGCCAAACCTGATCCCCGGCGAGTTAGCGGGTATCACCAGAGTACTGATGCCTCGAGAGCCGGAATCGGCGGTTCTGACCATCACCACCAGGACATCAGTCTGGCCCGCGCCACTGATGAACATCTTGGCACCATTGACCACATAGTGATCGCCAAGCCGTTGGGCTCGAGTCCGCAATGAACCAGCGTCCGAACCTGCACCGGCTTCCGTCAGGCAATAGCTCGCCAGCTTCTCCCCACTGATGAGATCCGGACAAAACTCATCGACCGTTTGCTCATTGCCATATTCGGCGATCATCCAGGTGGCCATATTATGGATCGAGATAAATGCCGTGGTTGAAGTGCAGCCCATCGCCAGCTGTTCAAGAATAATTGACGAATCCAGCCGACTCAGGCCCATACCGCCAGCATCTGCCGGGCAATAAAGACCGCAGAAGCCCTGCTCGCCAGCACCCGCTATCACGTCTCTGGGAAATATCTTGCCCTCGTCCCAAGCTGCTGCATGGGGCGCAAACGCCCTGTCCGAAAAAGTCCGCGCCGCCTGCTGATACGCCAGCTGATCTTCCGTCAGATCGAAGTTCATTACTTCAGCGCTATGGTCATATTGGCTGAAACGACCGCATCATCATCAAACCAGCGGGCCGTGATCGTTTTCGTTTCTGTATAAAATCGAATCGCTTGCTTGCCATACGCATGCTGGTCTCCATAGAAGGAGTTCTTCCAGCCAGTGAAGGAAAAGAACGGCAAAGGTACTGGAATAGGTATATTAATACCCACCTGCCCCACTTCGATTTCGCTCTGGAACTTGCGGGCAGCGCCACCAGAGGACGTGAAGATCGACACACCATTGCCATAAGGATTGTCATTGATAGCCTGGATCGCTTCTTCCAGTGTAGCCGCTGGCATGGTTACCAGCACTGGGCCAAAAATCTCTTCCTTGTAGATGGTCATGTCCCGGCTGACATCGGCAAACAGCGTTGGACCAACAAAGTTGCCATCAGGGAACCCATCTACCACACAGTCGCTGCCATCCAACAGACAGGTGGCGCCTTCTTCCTTACCCTTCTGGATATAACCGAGAATACGCGCTTTGGCTTGCGGGCTGATTTGAGGGCCATAACCGGCCTGCGCATCATCCCAGGCGCCCGGCTTGACGACGGCCATAGCCGCTCTTACATCTTCAATCATATTCACGGCATCGCCCACAAATACGGCGACACTGATGGCCATACAGCGCTGACCTGCCGCACCTACAGAGGATCCTACCAGGGCACTGACAACTTGCGCCTTGTTAGCATCCGGCATGATGACCATATGATTCTTGGCACCAGCCATGCACTGCACCCGCTTCAGGTGGTCGGTGCCCAGCCGGTAAACATGCTGACCCACGGGTACAGAGCCAACAAAGGAGATGGCTCGCGTGTCGGGATGTGTAATCAGAGCATCCACCTGCTCACGTCCACCATGGACCACCTGCACCAGGTCAGCCGGAAAGCCAGCTTCATAAAACAGCTCTACCAATCGATTCGGCGTCATGGGATCCTGCTCAGAGGGCTTCAGCACAAAGGTGTTGCCGCAGGCCACGGCCATGGGAAACATCCACATGGGAATCATGGCTGGAAAGTTGAACGGCGTAATACCTACACAAACCCCCAGAGGCTGAATCAGACTGTAGGTATCGATACCCCGCGCGACATTCTCCGAAGTCTCACCCATCATCATCGCCGGGACATTACACGCCTGCTCGACCACCTCAATACCACGCCAGACATCTCCTTGTGCATCTGCAAAGGTTTTGCCCGTCTCCTGCGCCAGTATCGTCGCAATCTGGTCCTGATTGGCCTTCAACAGCATCTGATACTTCATCATGATACGGGCACGCTCCGGCGCCGGTACTCGACGCCACACCAGGAACGCTGATTTGGCAGCAGCGACGGCTTCGTTGACTTCCGCCATAGTCGTCATAGGCACATGGGCTATCACGGCCTGATTGGCAGGGTTCGTCACCGGTACCGTCTCTGTGGCAGCACTCTGCCGAAAACCGCCGTTAACGTAGATATCGACGGTTTTTACTTGACGGGATGACGCTGTAACAGGTGTCTGAGACATGAAGAAATTCCTTTGAGTAATTCTTGGCGAATATTATAGATTGCATTAATACAGGTACAGACGCATATACGCATTGTTTAACTGCATTTACGAGCTGTTAGCCACACTTCAAGCCGTCTATGGTCCACTGCCACCCTGTCGAGAGACTCACCGGCGGATACCCGGGCCATCTAATGACTTTTCGATCAAGACACCTGGTTTGAGTTCTCCAGTCACAGGCTCTTCTCCCATCGCTAACGGTTGGCTCGGTTCATGAGTCGCGCCTAAGGGCTCGACTAAAGACCCCAGTTCGCCTGCTCGCGAAGCTTGACCATAAAGCTTTCCTCATAGGCTTCTTCCGGATTGGCGCGCACCAACTCATCCAGCACTCGAGCGTCGTTACCCAGCAATACTCGCCAGCGCTCATCCCTGACACCTTGCAGCATCATTGCCGCGGCTTCTGCAGCTGTAGTCGGGGCATTATCCCGGAACGCTTCACCTTGAGCCTTGATCATCGCCTTGATCTGATCGTCAGTGACTTGCGACAAATCGACACCTGTGCGGGCCGTGATACGCTTGCGTACAGCAACCAATTCCTCTGAAGTAAAGTCCTGAACCGAGTGCCCGGATATCCTGCCTGAATTGATCGCAATAGACGTGCCGATATGACCCGGCATCACCACTGACACCTTGACATGGGGGGCATTGACCCGCAGATCTGAAACCAGGGCCTCAGTAAAACCTTTGACGGCAAATTTCGCAGCACTGTATGCACTATGAGTTGATCCTGGCCCCAGCGTCGCCCAGAAACCATTGACGCTACTGGTATTAATCATGTGCGCTTCGGTGGCAGCGACTAAGTAGGGCATGAACGCTCGAGCGTTGTAATAAACACCGTACCAGCAGATATTGAAGGTTCTTTCCCAGTCTTCCCTAGAGCCATCAACGAAGCTTACTCCGGCACCGATACCGGCATTATTGAACAAAAGATTAATATGGTCTCGACCATGCAGATCCAGCACCTCGTCACGGAATCGCAGCACCTGGTCTTCTTTTGAGACATCGCACTTGTGGGCTGTAATACGGACACCCTGCGGACATTCTTGCTGACAAATTCTGAGTGTTTCCTGCATGTTTTCATCGATCACATCACAGATGGCCACATCACAACCCTCTGCAACCAGTTGTCTGGCCAGCTCCCGCCCCATGCCTGTACCACCGCCGGTAATGACTGCCAACTTGCCCGCAAAATCTTTCATAAACCCTCCTCTTTTACCGTTAGACGCACCACTCCTGAAGTCGAGCAACAGATCGCGACCCCTTCATCCCGCCTGACCGCTGAACGGCGAGCTGCGCAACTCAATGACGTCATGAGGATACGAGCTATTGACCCAGGGCGCAATGCAAGCCAGGCGAGCGAATAGATCTCATGCAATCATCACCAACCATTGACTCGAGTAATCACATGCTCGATAACTAGCGCTGACTGAATGGGACAAGGCGATTTTTTTGGATCTTAACCACACTAACTGGGACGATCTCAGAGTTTTTCTCGCGGTGGCGAGACAGGGCAACCTGGATGCCGCAGCGGATCAGCTTGAACAAGACCCAACGACCCTCGGTCGACGCCTGCGGCGCCTCGAACAGAACCTGGGCACCGGCTTGTTTGACCGATCTCGACGGGGCCACCGGTTGACCACAGCCGGCGAGTGGCTGCTGAACCAGGTGGAGCAAATCGAGCACACCATGTATGCCGTTCAGGCTGAAATAGCCGGAGAAGTGAGCCGAGTTCAAGGCACTGTACGCCTGAGCGTGACAGAGGGATTCGGCAATGCCCTGATCGCGCCGGGACTGCGTCAGCTCAGTCAGGCTTACCCGTCACTCGTTCTGGAGCTGGTAGCCACCAGTGGTCTGTTAAATGTATCCAAGCGTGAAGCCGACCTGGCGGTCGTATTGTCGAGACCCACGACCGGACGGCTAAAGGTCAGTAAGTTAACGGATTACACGTTGCAGCTCTACGCCAGCCCAGCCTATCTTGCGCAGACGAAAGAACCAACCCGCATCGCTGACCTACAGACTCAGACCCTGATAGGCTATGTGGACGACTTGATTTACTCACCAAAACTGCGTTACTACAACGACCTGGATCCGAACCTTGCTCCCAAGCTTTGCAGCTCCAGCCTGCTGGCTCAGGCGCAAATGGCTCGAGCTGGCTGTGGTATCGCCATGCTGCCCAGGTTTATGGCGACGGCTGACTCTGCACTGCAGCTGGTACTGGCCGACCAGGTGCGAATTACCCGCTCCTTCTGGCTCGCTGTGCACGAGGATGTGGTTGACCATGCGAGAATTCGAGCCGTGACCAAGTTCCTCAAGCAACTGGTAGAAGATAATCAGGCTCGACTGAATTAAGCAACGCTGAAATATTTTTTAGCGCGGCTCAAAAGCTGGTATGTTTCCAGGACAAGATCTATCTCAAGGAGCACTGAGCATGGCCGACCTATTCGCTCTCTCAGACAAGATTCTACAATCTGAACATACAGATGAGCGGCCCTTCAACCGGGTCAATCATCAGCTCTCGGAGCTTGATGACAATCTGTCTTTTGTCGAGGCCTTCTCAAACTCTGTCAACTTCTCAACCGATGACGGGCTGGTGATTGTCGATACCAGCAGCGTTCGTGGCGGCCAACTGGTGGTCGACGCAATTCGTAGCTGGCGCCCCAAGGAGCGTTTCAACTCACTGATCTATACCCATGGCCATGTTGACCATGTGGGTGGCAGTGGTGCTTTTATCGCTGAAGCCAAGCGGGCAGGCACACCCAGTCTAGAAATTTACGGCCATGACAATGTGCAGCACAGGTTTGATCGTTACAATCTTACCAACGGTTATAACCAGGTCATTAATGCTCGTCAGTTTGGCACACCAATGGCGGGGCAGTTCCTGCCTGCCGATGCGGGTCAGGTCACCACAAGCTATTCATCCTATCTGAACCTGCAGCAAGGCGGACTGATGATGGAGCTGTATCATGCAAAGGGCGAAACAGATGACCATACCTGGGTCTGGGTGCCCAAATATAAAGCGATTTGTGCCGGTGATTTCTTTATCTGGAACTTTCCTAATGCAGGCAACCCGCAGAAGGTTCAGCGTTACCCGGTCGAGTGGGCTGCCGCCATGCGCGCCATGGCGGCGAAGGAGCCAGAATATTTTCTACCCGCCCATGGCCTACCGATTCGTGGCGCCAAACAGATCAACGAGGTACTGAATAACTGTGCACTGGTCCTCGAAAAACTGGTGAGCGATACACTGACCTTGATGAACCAAGGCGCTCGTCGAAATGACCTGGTCCACTCGGTCAAGGTAGATCCGGCGCTACTGGCCAAACCCTATCTGCGGCCCCTGTATGACGAGCCGGAATTCGTCGTCAATAATATCTGGCGTTTGTATGGTGGCTGGTACGACGGCAACCCTGCCCACCTGAAGCCGGCGACGGAGGTTGCCCTGGGCATGGAAATTTCTGCGCTGGCTGGTGGTCCTCAAAAACTCGCATTACGGGCCCAAGAAATCGCCGAGACCGGTGATTTCCGCCTGGCTTGCCACTTGATTGAGCACGCCCTCAATGCCGACCCAGACAACAAACAGGTCAATGCCATTCGCGGCGAGATCTATCAGGCGCGCGTGGCGCGTGAGACTTCCCTGATGTCAAAAGGCATCTTTGGCCACGCCGCGCGAGAATCCATCAAACATTCGGAATAATGTCCCGGGCTATGCGCTCCATCACCTCGAATCGTGGCGCGAAAGCAGGCAGATTCATGACCTGATTCAATCCAGCAGCCTGTAGACCCTGAAGTGTCTCGATCAGTTGATCCTGAGTGCCGATCAGGCAGCTGGCCTGCAGCAGGGATTTGGTAAGAAACTTCTCCTCTTCCGGCAGCACCCAGCAGTTATGGCCCTGATGAATACGCTGGTGACGACGCTCAACCGGCACCGCCTCAATCATCTTGATGTAGTCGGGCCATATCTCTGTGAGGTGCGACGGTGGCTGGTGGCCAAAATTCCGGTACTGATCATAACTGTAATGCAGGGCAGCCATCGCCATGGCACCGACTTCGTGCTTGACCCTGGCCGAGTCAATCGCCTCGCCCTTATCAAGGACCAGCATGGCAGTCAATGCCGTCGTGTAAAATTGGTCACGATCAAAATTAGCGGGGGCACCTGCCTCGATCATCAGCCACATACTTTCCATGGTCACCGGATTCGCGGTGAATGCCAGCACTGCACCGTCACCATGCTTGCCCGCCAGCGCCAGTGATTTGGGTCCAAAACCCGAAACGTACATGGGTATCGGGTCATTGACGTTGACAAAGCCTTCTTCGGGCATCAGGTGGCGAATGGGTATCTGCCGGTTGTGATGATGGAACATCGCCTCTTGACCGGACAACAATGGCTTGATGGTGCCCAGATACTGATCGTACTCAGCGATAGGCTGAGGTGGCAGGTCCATGATTCGCATCGCCGTATTACCGGCACCAACGCCAAAGAAGGTTCGACCTGGTGCCAGTGCATTGATGGTAGAAATTCCTGCCGCATTCACCGGTGCGGGCCGAGTACCACTGATGGCGACACCCGTACCCAGGTTGATTTTTTTTGTTCGGTCCGCGGCCAGCGCCAGAGTCGCATAGCAGTCAGACCAGATCATCTGACTGTCAGCAAACCAAGCATGGCTGTAGCCCAGCGCCTCTGCCTTAACCACATAATCAATATCGTTAATATGACTCTGTATACAGATGCCGATATCCATGGAATAACCCCTCTTTGAATAAAACATCAAACAAACCTGATTCGACATTAACCCAGGCAAGGCCATCAAGGCACCCAGTTTATTCACGGTTTATGCTAACCTTGCGCCCGACTTCCCAAACCCTGGAACGTGAATGAGACATTTAGGCGCTTTGACCCTGATGCTTTTTGCATTAATTGGCTGTTCACCGGCACAGGAAAGCAGCGAATCCCAGAATACAGACAAAGGAGATACCATGAGCAATGAAATGAATGCAGGCCAGGCCTTTTTGGCCGCCAACGCCACTAAAGAGGGCGTAACCGTCACCGCATCTGGACTTCAGTATCGCGTGATGTCATCCGGTCAGGGCGCAACCCCTGGACCGACTGACGTGGTCAAGACCCACTATCATGGCACCTTTATCGACGGCAGAGTCTTCGACAGCTCCGTCGAGCGGGGCGCGCCCCTGGAATTTCCCGTCAACGGCGTGATCAGTGGCTGGACCGAAGCCCTGCAACTGATGCAGGAAGGCGACAAGTGGCAATTGTTTATTCCACCAGAGCTGGCCTATGGCGCACGGGGCGTCGGACCCATACCCGGCAATACCACTTTGGTATTTGAGGTAGAACTACTCGAGGTGAAGTAGGGACCGCCAGCGCAACCCCTCGCTTTTCTAAAGAGCACAAAGGGTTGCGCTATACCGCCTGATCCAACAACAGCGGCGCCAGCAGACTTCGCTGGTAACTTTCGTCACCGAACTGATACTGGCACCAGAGGGCGCGGCGCAAATATAGCTGGGCATCGCACTCAAAGGTAAAGCCAAAACCGCCGTGAAACTGAATAGCGCGATCGCCGGCAAAGGCAAAGCCCTCACTGGCTACCGCTTTAGTCATACGCAGGGCCGTCTCTCGGTCAATAGTGTTGCTGTTCAGCTGATCAAAAACCGTCGCACTGTGATACAAGTGAGAACGACTCGCCTCAAGGCCAATAAGGATATCCACCGTCGGATGCTTCAGCGCCTGATAACTGCCGATATACTTATCGAACTGTTTGCGGGTTTTCAGGTAATCAATCACCAGGTTCAGCGCATTGGCATGACCACCGGCCATCTCGGCACTCAGCAGTAACATGGCGAGCTGCTCAATTTCTCTGAAGCAGGACTGCGGCAGCAGCTGATCCATGCCGACGCTGATGCCATCAAGCGTCAGCTCGAAACTGCGGCGAGTTTCATCAATGACCACTTCCCGCCTCAGCGCGGCAGTTGGAATCATGGCCTTTTCCAACAATACCAGACGGGGCTGGCCCGCCAGCTGCACCGAGACGATGATAATGTCGGCCAGAGTCGCGTCCTGAACAAAACATTTGGTACCGCTTAGCACCAGTTGTTCCCCTTGCTCTTGAGCAGAGCAAGTCGGTTGGTCAAGTAACCAGCTGCCATCCCGCTCGACAAGCCCCATGGTCGCGACAGATCCAGCGGCAATCTTCGGTAACCAGTTGTGCTTGTGCGCCTCGCTGCCAGCGAACACCAGTGCCCGGGCGGTAATCGCAGACCAGACCAGCGGCGTAGCCATCAGATGGCGGCCCATGGCTTCGACCACGGGTACCAGCTCACTCATGCCCAGACCCAGGCCGCCATGCGCCTCGGGAATGGTGATTGCAGACCAACCCAGGTCAACAATTTCTCGCCAGATATGCGCCGGCAGGCTTTGCTCATCAGCCAGTCGCGCTCGAACCAGGCTGACCGGCGAGTGTTTGGCACAAAAATCCATGGCTGTCTCAAGCAACAGGTTCTGCTCTTCGCTAAATTCGATTGTTTGACTCATTTCACCTCCTAGCTCTTTGGCAAGCCGAGCACTCGCTCGCCCATGATGTTGTATTGAACCTGCGTGGTACCCCCACCAATGGTGGCCGAGAAGGAATTGAAATAGATGCGTTGCCACTTACCGCCGTCTACTGCGTCGGGTGAAATGAAGCGCCCACCATTCGCTCCCTGCAGAGATAGAGCAAATTGGCAGAAGCGCCGCTTGAGCTCAGTGCTGCGCAACTTACCCGACATGGCGATAGCCCCGGAGTGCTCGGTATTCAGCGCTGGAATTTTGCCCTTGGCACTCATCAGAGAGTTGCTTCGGGCCTCGATTAGAAACTGCACCATCTGGTCCCGAATGAGCGGATCCTCCAACACAGGCCGACCGTTGCGGGTGGAACGCCGCGCCAATTCCAGCACGTCATTGATATTCAGGTCCATCATCGACAGACCACCGGCCTGACCACCGACATTGCCACGCTCAAACATCAAGGTCGCCATGGCAACCTGCCAGCCCTCGCCTTCCTGCCCCATTATGCAGTCGGCAGGAATACGGGCATCGTTAAAGAAGGTTTGGCAAAAGCCGTATTCGCTGGTCAGCTTCTTGATGGGTTGCGGCGTGATACCAGCGACCTTCATTGGCGCCAGAAAGAAACTTAAACCCGCATACTTATTCGAACCACCGGTACCGGTTCGAGCCAACAAAATCATGTACTTTGCGTAACTACCCAGACTGGTCCAGATTTTCGAGCCATTAATCACATACTCATCGCCATCGCGAACAGCCCTGACCTGGGCACTACCAAGATCTGATCCGTGGTCTGGCTCTGAGAAACCCTGACACCAGATATCATCGGCATTCAAAATACCCGGGATGTATTTTTGTTTTTCTGCCTCCGTACCCCTTTGCAGAATCAGGGGCCCTGCCCAGTTAAGCCCAATGGTGTTGGTCATAAAAGGGACCCGCTGGCGTGCCATCTCCTGAGTCACTATATCCTGGTACACCTGCGGTTTGCCGCCACCACCGTATTCTTTTGGCCATGACATACCCAGATAGCCTGCATCATAGACCTTGCGCTGCCAGGCACGCAGATACTCAAACTGCGAGTCGGTCCCGACCTCCATGAAGGACTCAGGCAGCAAGAAACCCGGATCTCCCGGATTGTTTTCTTTCAGCCATGCTGAGACTTCTTGCCTGAACGCGTCAAGCGCTTGCTCATTCACACTCATTGATTACTGTCCTTTTAGTTAAAATCTGGCGACACCAAAGCTGTTCGGTCGCGTTCCCCTGAGCGTTGATTCTAGACAGGTCTCAAGAGTAAAAATCAGCACCTGACGAGTATCCACTGGGTCGATAATGCCATCATCCATCATTCTGCTGGAACAGAACATCGACTCCGATGACTGCTCCATACTGCTAATCAATTTCTCAGCACTGAGCGCCATTGCCTCGCGTTGCGCTTCCGGAATTTCCTGCCCCATGGCTCGAGCACGGTCTTCTGCGACCACCCGCAATACACCTGCCGCCTGCGCACCGCCCATTACGGCCTGCCGAGCAGTCGGCCAGGAAAATATAAACTCTGGCTTCAGTGACTTGGAGCACATGGCATAGTTACCAGCGCCATAGGCATTGCCGACAATAATAGTGATCTTTGGAGGACGGAAATTCGCCACAGACTGAATCATCTTTGAGCCATGCTTGACCTGTCCCGCTTGCTCGGCCTCAACACCCACCAAAAATCCAGTGGTATTCTGCAGAAAGATCATGGGGGTATTGGTTTGATCGCAAAGCTGAAGAAACTGACTCGCCTTCTTTGCACCCTGCGGAGTAATTGGCCCGTTATTGGTCATGATGCCACAGCGCCAACCACCAATATGCGCGTGTCCACAGACCGTATGCTGATCAATCGCCGGCTCAAATTCAAAAAACTCAGAACCATCGAAGACTCGAGCTATAACCTCGCGCATGTCATAGGGAACTCTCTTGTCTTCAGACACAATACCGCGCAATTCCGTTGCAGGATACAATGGCTCTGCAGGGGTTCTGTCGGGCGTCAACTGTCGTCCTGCATCTGGCGGAAAGTGCGCCACTATGTCTCTGGCAACTCGAATGCCATCGGCATCATTTTCAGCAAGATATTCACCGGTTTGAGAAATCGTCGCATGCATCTCGGCACCGCCTAAAACCTCGTGCTCCGCCTCTTCTCCTGTCGCCGCCTTCAGCAGGGGTGGTCCAGCGAGAAACAAATGGGTCTGGCCACGCACCAGTACCACGTAATCAGACAGCGCAACTTGATAGGCGCCTCCCGCAGTCGCATTGCCATGGGCCACTGTAATCTGTGGAATGCCTGCAGCAGACAACTCTGCCTGCTGACAATAGACTCGGCCACCGTCGAGAAAATTATGTACATGCCAGGGATCCGCCTCTTCGTCACCGGCCAGATTGCCACCCCCACTCTCACTCAGGCAGACCAATGGCAGGCGAGTGCTGAACGCAATTTCCTGTAGACGCAAATTCTTTCGAGTGGTCACGGCGGTAATGGTGCCGCCCTTGATAGCGTAATTCCAAACCATGGCGAGAACCCGACGGCCCTTGACGTAGCCAATACCGACGATCAGGTTGCCTCCTGCGAGAGAACCATCCTTATCACCGTTCATGCCGAGCCCAGCAATACTTGACAGCTCTAAAAATGGCGCACCCCTGTCAAGAAGGTGGGCAAGCCGCTCACGAGGCAGCAACTTGCCTTTTTTCTCCGCTCTATCTCGATAACGTTCCTCGCTGGCACGTATATTTCGTTCGACTATGCGCACCTTTTCAACATAGTTAGTCATGAACTTAACGTTCGCCTGGTACGCTTCACTGGTAATGTCCAGACTGGATTCAAGCTGACTCATGATTGGTCTCCGCTACTAATAGCTCGATCAGGAACTGTCGATTTTTTACCTGCGCACCTGCTTCAACATTGACACTAACGACCTCGCCATCGGCATCGGCAACATGCCTATGCTCCATTTTCATGGCTTCGATCAGCACTAGTGTCTGGCCCTTGGTGACTATATCGCCCACGGCGACCAGCACCTTGACGACCAACCCATCTGTTGATGCATTAATGAGCCCACTACCGGCTGCGCCTTTACTGCTAACCGGCACATAGGTCGTCACCGTCGCATTCACGCTATCAAAGCCAAAATCAACACTAACCTTATCGTTAGTAAGATGGTAAGCCGCCTGCCGGTCAACACCACCACAGGTGTAGGACAGTAGTCCCCCTTCGCAGGCGTTAATCAGAACATTAACAGCCTGGCCATTCATGTGAACACGATAACCTCCCGGAATTGCCAGCGATGAACATCGAATATCCGTACCGTCTGCACGAAAGGTCTCAACCACTTCCATCGGCTCAGCATTACTCCAGGCAGGCCGCTCGGCGCCGTTTCGCGCCAAGAGAGCCGCAGTCACGGCGAACTGTTCAGTCCGGTCGACAGCTTCCAATCTGGCAAGTAATTGAGGGTTAATGAAGCCAGTCGTCGTTTCTCCCTCAATGAACACTGAGTCGGACAGCAACTGGATTAGAAATGTCTTGTTAGTCACCAAACCTAAAATTTTAGTTTCTTTCAACGTTCGAATCAGACGAGATCTGGCTTCCTCACGATCTTTTCCCCAGCAGATTAATTTTGCCAGCATCGCATCATAGTAAGGCGTAACCTGGCAACCACTATAAATACCATGGTCTATGCGGACTCCGACGTTTTCGTAGGGTTCGAACAAATGTACTGTACCGGTTTGCGGCATGAAGCCATTCCTTGGGTCTTCCGCGTAGATACGCACCTCAATGGCATGACCATCAAGGCTGACTTCTCCCTGGCCACAAGGCAATGGATCGCCATTGGCTATCTGTAACTGCCAGTCCACCAGATCAGTATCAGTTACCAACTCCGTGACAGGATGCTCAACCTGAAGGCGGGTATTCATTTCCAAAAAATAAAAGTTCTGGTCTTCATCTACCAGAAACTCAACAGTCCCGACGCCTTCGTAATTCACGGCTTTCGCGGCATTGACTGCGGCATCGCCCATACGTACTCGAAGTTCGCGACTCATAAATGGCGAGGGGCACTCTTCAATAACCTTTTGGTGACGCCTTTGCGCAGAGCAATCACGCTCACCCAGGTGGATCACATTCCCATGCGTATCGCCGGCTATCTGAATCTCGATATGCCGACTATTGACGATGGCTTTCTCCAGAATCAGCTCAGGGCTACCGAATGCACTGGCCGCCTCAGCACGGGCTGAAGCTATACCATCAGCAAGCCCAGCCGCATTCGCCACGAGGCGCATGCCTCGGCCGCCGCCGCCCGCGGCCGCCTTTACCATCAATGGAAATCCAATTCTGTCCGCTTCTGTTGTCAAGGTTGCATCGTCCTGATCGACGCCCTGATATCCCGGCACACAGGGCACACCCGCCTCGATCATCAGGTTCTTCGCGGTCGCTTTATTGCCCATCAAGTTGATCGCCCTGGCTGACGGACCAATAAAGCGGATTCCATGATCAGCACAGGCTGCAGCAAACCGAGCATTTTCCGACAGAAATCCGTAGCCTGGATGAATGGCATCCGCGCCAGCACGTTTTGCAGCCTGAATGACCTTGTCTATGTCCAGATAAGACTCAGCGGCGGTATTGCCGCCAATTCTGACACTCAGATCAGCCAGCGTTACGAACAACGCATCAGCATCTGCGTCACTATAGATCGCGACAGCCGTCAGACCAGCGGCCTGCACACTGTCGATAATACGACAAGCGATTTCGCCGCGATTGGCAATTAAGACTGTAGTTATCGGGGCTCTCTTCACTGGAATAGTCTCACTGTGTCTGGTCTGCTCAGATACCCGCTTGATAGCAGCGTTGATTTTATTTTTAACGGCATGATGCTGTCCTTTTTATTCTTGATTCAGGTTTAGATACCTTGCAGATTCAGCTGAGCGACCAGCGCTGCAGGTACTTCTATTAACTTCGCGCGTAGATACTCGCCCATCGTTTTTGCCTGGCCATCAATCCGCACAGATGAAGAAACACCCTCGCCTAATATACCGTGAATATAAAAGTTGAGCGCATACAAGTTCGGCAGTTCATAACGCTCAATGTCATACTCAGCGGTATCGGTCAGCAATCGTTTAAAATTGTCGACCGTAAGATAGGCATACAGGAAACCGTAGGCTTCTGGCGTTTTTGCCCAGATGCCAATATTGGCATTGCCGCCCTTGTCACCAGAGCGCGTACCAAACAATCGACCAAATGGGATTCGCACCAAGTCACCCTGCGGATATTCAGGAATGTTGACAGGTATCTGCTGATAATACATGGCCTCCAAATCCAATTGACTGGTGGGTATCACTTCAAGCTTATGATCTCCCATTCGCACAGTCTCAACGATATACCGGCTATCTACCAGCGCTGGCCAATAGGAGACAAAGGCGCCACCCCCACCCGCTGAACTTGAACTGAAACCAGGAAAATTCGCGAGTGCCAGTTCGATAATTTTGGCCGAAAAGATTCGACCCACCAACGCCTCACTTCTCGATTTCACATTGATACGAAGCCTGGCGTAGGCTTGCTCGTTTGATTCTGGATTTTCCTGATCACTTCGAATCAGCTGAATCGTTACCTCGTCAAATTGGTCAATGCCACCCACAGAAGTGAACAGGGTGTCGGTAAACAGGTCGGCTTTTTCCTCGATATCAAGGCCAGTTAGCAATATCTCCATTCCATTGCGAAATCCTCCGGCAGTATTGATGCATGCCTTGTGCGTTGGCGGCGGACTGCTGCCTCGACAACCTGACACGTAGACTCTGTCATCACCCTGCTGCTCAATGGTCAGGGTATCAAAATGAGCGATCACGTCTGGGTTCATGTAGGCGGGAGAGCTGATTTCGTAAAGTAACTGGGCCTTGACGGTACCTACGGAGACAAGGCCGCCAGTGCCTGGATGCTTGGTGATGGTGAAATTGCCATTCGCCTCGATTTCCGCAATGGGGTAGCCGATGTTATGAAAGCTCGGTACCTCCTGGAAAAATGCATAATTGCCTCCGGTCGCCTGTGCACCGCATTCAATGATGTGACCGGCGGCTAAGGCGCCGGCCAAGGCATCATAATCCTGGCGCTGCCAGTTAAATTTCCAGGCGGCCGGGCCTATCACGACAGCGGCATCCGTGACTCGCGGGCAGATCACCACATCCGCGCCGAGATCCAACGCGGCTTTGATACCCCAGGCACCCAGATAGGCATTCGCGGTGACAGCTGACCTGCCACTGTCGACCAAATCAATGCCTGTATCCATATTCGTCAGGGTCTCGCCACCGGCCTGCAAATCCAGCAACCTTGGCATCAAATCGTCACCCTCTATGAAGGCAACCTTCACGTCGAGCCCAAGCTCCACCGCAATTTTCGACACAGCCGCGGCCATACCAGCCGGATTCAGGCCACCGGCATTGGAGACGATCTTGATCTTTTTTTGAATACAGGTCGCCAGTACTTCCCGCACCTGTTTCAGGAAGGTACCAACATAACCTGCATCAGGATTTTTCTGCCGTTGCTCGTAGAGAATCGTCATGGTCAATTCAGCAAGATAGTCGCCGGTCAGCACGTCGATCGGGCCACCTTCGACCATCTCTCGAGCCGCGCTCAGTTTATCGCCATAAAAACCGCTACAATTTGCAATTCGGATCACTTCAGTCATGACCAACCAACCTCACCTATTATTCCTATTGGGCCTGAACAATGTCTATTCAGGGCCTTCACGAAGCGCTAACCTCGGCGCCACTAAAGCAATCCATTTCTTAACATATTTTAGGCGCTTCATCCCGTCTCCGCCGTAGCGCTCCTGAATCAAGAGTCCTCGCATAAAGCTTCTTGTCATATTCAACAGCATAACCACCTCTTCATCATCGCCGCTTAGCGCTGCATATTGCTCCAAGGACTGCGCATCAAGGGCTCGCCCCCATTCGAGAAGCTCTGCAGAAATTCTTGCATGCAGCAGCGCATCGGTTCTTGCGGCATTAAGTATTTCCAGCACAGCTCGATAGGCTGGCGTATTAATGTACTTGCTCCAGGCCTGCAGGAGCGCGTCTTCAACACACTCGGGTTTACCACGTTGGGGAAGGAAGGGCCGTGCCAGGAGCTTATTGAGTGTCGCCGCAATCAGATCTTCCTTTGACGGATAATGATGTTGCAGCGCCCCTTTTGAAAATCCGGCCATGGCCGCCACTCGGTTTAATGAGGTATCGCTGTACCCTTGAGTGACTAACAGATCGATTGCTGCGTCGCAGATCAGATCCCTGGCGCGCTGGCTCTTTGCTTGCTGCTTGCCCGGCACTACACTGAGCGCCATCGCTAAGCCTTCGATACCCAACGGGGTTTGCGCTTCTCCCTGAAAGCAGCCATTCCTTCCGCGCCTTCCGCCGATTTGAACATGCGCACACTCCATTCTTCAGTCTCCGAAAAACCCGCTTCTGTGGAGAGTTGCGACACACGCCTGACCAGCTTTTTACATTCAGCCACAGCGTTTGGGCCACCAAGGTTAATCATGTCGATCTCTTCCTGGACAGCGGCCTGCAAATTGCTTTGGGGTACCGCTCTATGTGCTAACCCATACTCAACAGCTTGCCGGCCATCAAAACGCTCACCGGTGAGGAACAGTTTCATGCCGTGGTGAGTCCCAAGCTTGGGCAAACAAACCACGGAAATGACGGCAGGTATGACGCCGATTCTGACCTCACTGAAACTGAACTGCACTTCATCAACGGTAATGACGATATCGGCCGCGCCAACCAAGCCGAGACCACCGGCGAAGGCAGCCCCATTGACAGCGGCTATCACCGGCTTCTCGCTATCGAGAATAGCCTTCAAAACCTCAGGATACGGCACCGCCTGCCCGCCTCCGTCGATGGACTGACCCGGGGGGCTTTTCAGATCGGCTCCCGCACAGAAGGCCGGACCATTGCCCGTGAGCACAATCGTTCGAACCAATGGGTCCTGATTGGCCCGTTCTAGGTGGGCGAAAAGCTCATTGACCAACACCGCGGACAGGGCATTACGATTTTCTGGTCGATTCAGCGTGATCCAGGCCGCTCCTGTGCGTACTTCGTAGAGTGTCGCCTGTGTGCCAGCAGTTGTCACCATGGTCATAACCTCCTTAGGGTGGTCCTCGAGACTAGCAGAGAAACAAGCCGTGCGGAATGGTTTTTTAGCTCGGCACTTGGCACCTGTTGCTGATTCATTGGGCCGCTAAAAACCGTGGCCTGAGATAGGGACATGAAATCAGGACCTATCAGAAAAACAGCGTTGCAAGTGGCGCTTAGCATGATCACCTAAGTGAGAAACCTGGTTGGCGAGCGCGTTTGCCGCGCGACCTCGCGAAATTAACTGTTCGGCTGCTCGCTGCGGCCCGCAGTGTCTGTTGGTGTTCTCACATGATTGTCACCATCAAAGCACATCCCCTCGTGAACCTGTATCTCGAGCCTATTAACGAACCTTGGCTGTCCGCCTGCAGCAACGTTGATTTACCCGCCTATGTGGGTCCACAATGGTCAACTTGCACAATCCACCCACCGCGGACTGACCATGATCTTGAAGGTTTCGCGGTGGCAGAAAAAGTCAACCATGGGTCGCCCGTATGACAGCAGTAACATCAACGAAAGAGGGGCCAGTGATCCTAATCACAGGCGCATCTGGTGGAGTCGGTCAGGCTGCAGCCTTGGCTTGTGCCCAGGATGGCGCACGGATTGCGATCCATTATCACCAAAATCAAGTAGCAGCCGAAGTCCTGCTAAAAACCCTGCCGGGCACAGGACATCAGGTCTTCAGCGCCGACATTACTGCCCCAACTCAGGTGGAAACCCTCATTCAGCGGGTCGTTACAGAGATGGGGACGCTGAACGTGCTGGTCAACAATGCCGGAATCGTGGCCCGTTGTGACATCACGACAATTGATTACGCGACTTGGCAGGCCAATTGGCAACGGGTGCTGGATACTAACCTGACAGCTGCTGCCAACTTGTCGTTTTGCGCGGCTCAACAGATGCTCAAAACTGGCGGTGGCCGGCTGATTAACGTCTCATCCCGCGGCGCATTTCGCGGTGAGCCTATGATGCCCTGGTATGGCGCTGCCAAAGCTGGCATGAATGCCATGGGTCAGTCGTTAGCGCAAGCTCTGGGGCCAAAGGGTATTTATGTCTATACTGTCGCACCAGGCTTCATCGAGACTCCTCTGGCAGCTGCGCTGCTAGCGGGTCCGGAAGGTCCTGCGATTCGCCAACAGAGTCCTATGGGTCGCGTCGCCCAGGCCCACGAAGTCGGAGAAACCATCAGGTATCTGGCGCTGGCAGCGCCTACCTTTATGACGGGTGGCATTATTGATATCAACGGTGCCTCTTACCTTCGATCTTAGTATTGCGCACCTAGCGCACTCGCAGCGGGCCAGCAGGCTAAATATCCAAATAAGGCAGGAAGGAGAAACTGATGGGCTGGTCAATCAATCGAGCTACAGGTCTGACCTTCCATAAACCAGGTTTGTCGACCAAGGGCTATACACTTCTGACTCCCCATGGCGACCAATCCTGCTACCTGATTGATATGAATGGCAGAATTGTCCATCAGTGGCGCTTCAGTCATATCCATCCGGGTTATGGCCGACTGTTGAAGAATGGCAACTTGCTGATGACCGGCTCTGACGTCAACTTACCCCGACCGCCGAAAGATGAACCCACCAAAGCGCCTTTACCTTTTGAGCAGCATATCACTCGTCTAGGCGGCTATCACACGACGCTTGTAGAAATGAACTGGCATGGCGATATCGTCTGGGAGTATGAGAACCGCTGCCAGCATCATGATTTCTTTCGCCTAGATAACGGCAATACAATGGTGCCGGAATGGGTCGAGTTACCTGCGGATTTACACAAACAGGTTCGTGGTGGCTACAAGCTGCCCAGAGAACGCTTACCACGGCTGTTGGGTGATGATCTGGTTGAGGTGGACCCTCACGGCAAAGAAGTTCGGCGCATCAAAACCTGGCAACTGCTTGATCCTATCAAGGACCCCATTCATTCGTCTCGACGTCGCTGGGAATGGACTCATGTGAATGGCTTTGATATTCATGCCAACGGCGATATCGTCTTCTCTGCCCGCAATGCTGACAGACTTGCCATCATTGACGGGCAAACGGACCAACTTCGTTGGAAATTTACTAAAACCCATGGCCAACATAACCCGACTTGGGTAACGAAAAAGGGCGCCAGCCAGGACAATATCCAGGTGTTTGATAACGGCGAGTCCTCATCAAGAGTGATTGAAATTGACCCACAAACCAGCGATATTGTCTGGACCTATCAAGGCACTCCTGTCCATCAATTTTTCAGTGGTCATATTTCTGGGGCCTCCCGCCTGAGCTCTGGCAATATTCTGGTCTGTGAAGGCACCAGCGGACGCCTGTTTGAGACCAACCAGGCAGGAGAAGTCGTTTGGGAATGGATCAACCCTTTCGTCAATAACAATGTTAGAGGGGAAGCTACTGTCAGTATCTATCGTGCTCATCGTTACCTGCCAGACCACCCGGCGTTGGCTGACAAGGAACTTGACCCGGCGAGATTCAGTAACGTTAACCGCTTAAACGGTCTGATGTAATTTGGTCAGCAATCGTTCTAGCGTGAAAAAATACTCAACAACCTGTCAACCTATGACTAACTACGACAACCTAGGACTAATTACGACAACCTAGGACTAATTACGACAACCTAGGACTACCTGGGACAACCTATAACAATTGGTCAACACGCTCAGGAGACCTGCTTTGATTAATCTTTTACTCTCGGAATCCAGCTACCAGGACTTGGCTCCTGCCTTGGCGACCCACCAGCAGCGACTCACCGTTGTCAGATTACAGGCTGACGGTTCTTTGAAGGTCAATGGCGACTTCGTCAGTGCTGAGCAGCACCCGATCCATGCCACCTGGTTCAGCCTGGACATCATCAAAAACAAGCAATTCGGACCCTTTATCAAGTTGGTCACCAGTGCATCTGACTTGCGATGGATGCAGTCTGTTACCGCAGGCCTGGATGCACCCTTTTTCAAACAGGTTTTTGATCGAGGCGTGCGCCTGACTAACAGTGATGCCCAGGCGCCAGCAATCGCAGAGTATGTCGTCGCGTCAGTTCTCACTCACTACCAGAAGTTTACCGAACGGGCCCAGCACCAGGCGAATAGCGAATGGCGCGACACGCACTTTCGAGAGATCCATGGCTCCCGTTGGCTGATAGTGGGTCTCGGCAATATTGGTCAACGTGTCGGTAAAATCGCCCGTGGTTTTGACGCCCACGTGACTGGCGTTAAAAGGCGCCAAGGAGAAAACCTCCACGCAGATCAGGTGATCACGTACAGCGACCTGGCAGCGCACCTACCCGACGCCGATGTTGTCGTGCTCGCCTGTGCACTGACGGAACAAACCCGGCACCTGTTCGACGAGCAGATGCTGCGTCTCATGAAACCCACCAGCGTACTGGTGAATATTGCCCGCGGTGGCGTGATTGATGAACCGGGACTGATCAAGGTGCTTGATGACGGCGTCATCGACCACGCAGTGCTCGATGTATTTGCGGTGGAACCCTTACCCGCAGACAGTCCCTTGTGGCATCACCCTCGAGTGATGCTAACTCCTCACTCAAGCAACCGCGGTGAAGGTACAGAACCCCGTGGCAGGCAGCTTTTTCTCGACAACCTCAACGCTTTTCTCGACGCCAGGCCCTTAAAAAATGTGGTTGACGGCAAAAGTTTCTAGGCCCTAACACACTCACGGTAATGCCTTGCCATTCTCACCACCGGTTTCTACCCCATCGGGTAGCGAATTTCGGTGGTGACTTTGTCGATCGCAGCCATGGTTTCAGCACTCAGGACCAGATCCGCAGCGGCAAAGATATCATCCAGCTGATCCACTCGAGTGGCACCCACTATCGTCGAGGCGACGAAGTCATGCTGCTTGCTCCAAGCCGTTGCCAGTGTCACCGGCGCTAACCCCGCCTGCTCGGCTATCTCCAGGAATCTCGCCGTTGAGGCTAACGACTTATCGTTAATGAATCGCCCTGCCATAGCAGCCTGGCGTCCGCCAAGCGCCAGGTACTTGGAAAACCGCGCGCCTTCAGGACGTTGCCCCTCTAAATACTTACCGGACAAAACACCACCCGCCAAGGGCGAATAGGGTATCAGGCTGACACTTTCCTGCCGACAGGCCTGCGCCAACTCGTCTTCGAATCGGCGGTTGTTCAGGCTGAAGTTGTTCTGAATGGTTTCATAACGGGCATAGCCATTCATCTCGGAAACCATCAGGCTTTTGGTCAATCCCCAGGTTGTCTCGTTGCTGCAACCCAGTACTCGTACCTTGCCCGATTGCACCAGATCATCCAAAGCTTCCATAATTTCATCGTAGGGGATGCCATGATCTGGCCAGTGCGTCTGATAGAGATCAATGTAGTCGGTTTGCAATCGCCGCAGACTGGTTTCTATTGCCTTGATGATATTGTGCCTGTCCAACGCGGTCTTGCCATCGCGAACAGCAGCTTTGATCCAGCCATGACTCGGCCCCGAAACCTTAGTAGCAATAATCAACGCATCCCTGGATTTAGTCTTCATCCAGCGTCCGACAATGTCTTCGGTCAAACCTGCCAGTTTACTATCTGGCGGCACTGGGTAGTTTTCTGCTGTGTCATAAAAGTCGATGCCGGCATCAAAGGAGCGATCAAGGATCTCAAATGCGGTCTTCTCGTCGGCGCCGGTGCCAAAGGTCATGGTGCCCATACAGATCTCTGACACTACCACCGCACTGCGGCCTAATCGATTAGTCTTCATGGTGCTTCTCGCCTGATTGAAAAATATTCAAATGCGGTATTTGCGGAATCTTCGAGAATAGCAAGCATCACGTCTTATGGAAAGTTGACCTTCCAGAGAAAGACACAGATCGATATTCAAAGTGCCTGTGCTAACATCTCCTGACATGAACCTCACGCTTTCAGCATTTCGACTCGGCGATATTCGCGGCATTTTCCCGACGGAAATTGACGACGCCTTCGCGTTGGCGCTTGGTCACGCAGTGGTACACCAGTTCGATCTGACAGGAGCAGTAGCAGTCGGCCGAGACATGCGAGACTCAAGCCCCGGATTGCAGCAATCTTTGATCAAAGGTCTACTTGAGTCCGGCGTTGATGTGATCGACTTGGGCCTTTGCGCGACAGAGCTTGGCTATTTCGCATCGACCCTGTCTGGTATCAATGCTGCCATTGTCATCACTGCCAGCCACAATCCCGCCGAGTTCAATGGTTTCAAACTGGTATTGAAAGATGGCAAGTCAGTCACCTTTGAGGAAGGCCTCGAGCAAGTCATGACCTTGATGTTGGCCGGATACACCAATCAGGGCCCCTTCGGCACGATCATTGAGCGCGATGTTCACCAGGACTACCTGGCTTATCTCGCCCAACAATTCCAATCTGGCGTCTCAGCCAGAGGCGTCATTGCCCTGAATGGCTTGAACGGCACTGCGGCAACCCTGGCACAGGACATCGCCCAAAAATTCGACCTTCCTGTTGAATGGCTCAGATATGCGCCTGGGCCCATACCTCAAGAGGGCACAGACCCGTCTCGGGTGGCAAACATCATCGAGATGAATCAGTTTATGCAAACCAGGGATTTTGCTTTCGGTGTCGCCTGGGATGGCGACTGCGATCGCTGCGTGTTTTTTGATGAAAAGGGCAAGCTTGCGCCCGCCTATTACATAGTGGGAATACTGGCAGAGCATTATCTGCAGGCCTATCCTGGAGCGGCTATTGTCTATGATTCTAAGCTTTGCCTGCATACACTGGATATCGCTCAGCGTCTTCAGGGTCGGGCCATTCGCTCGGAAACCGGCCATGCTTTCATGAAGCGTCATATGCGCAAGAACAAGGCTATCTATGGCGGTGAACTATCGTCACACCATTACTTCGGTGAGTTTGGCGGTTGTGACTCTGGCATGTACGCCTGGTTGAAAATGCTTCAGATACTGGACCAAACAGATCAGACTCTGGAGGAGCTCATCGAGCAAAGTCGAGCAAGAGTCTGTTCGACCCAAGAGATCAATCTGACATTGACTGATATGCGAGGCGCTTTCGACCATCTGCTGGCGTGCTATGGTCAGCAGGCGCTGAGGGTCGATTTTTTTGACGGTCTGAGTTTTGATATGCCCGGAGACTGGCGATTTACCTTACGCCCATCAAAGACGGAGTCCCTAGTGCGACTTAACCTTGAGGGCAGAGGTCATGCTGATCAACTCATCAATGAGGGCGCCGAGTTGCTTATGGCACTCAATAAATTTCAATCACAAGGAGCGCACTGGACCGACTTACCCGTTATTCAGTAAATGTTTAATCGCATAGTCGGTAAAAAGATCTGGCGCATCGATGCCCGAACTCTCAAAAAGACCATTGTAGCTGCCGAAAGCTGACACCTCAAAAACCACTGGCCCCGCTTCTTTTGTGACCCCGATATCGACACTGGTGAAATCCAGCCCAAATGGGGCCTGAGCGCGAGTCGCCAAATCAATCAGCGCCTGGGTAGGAACAAAAGGCTCGTACTTGCCACCTTCTCGCGTCGTTGTGTGCCAGGTTGAGCCATCGCCAACTCGAGCATAGGCGCCAATATACTCGCCACCCATAAAGACCAGACCATAATCGGTGCCTGAAAGGTCATAGCGCTTTTGCAGATAGATGATCTTCTCACCTCGCTGTTGTAAAACGTCAAAGTGCTGTCGTGCTATCTCGCCGTCATCCAACAGCTCCATGCCGGTTGCCTTGGTACTATAGAGTGGCTTCAGGATCACCGGCCCATTGGCATTCACCCAACTGACCGCCGCTTCCAGGTTCTCTGTGACAAACGTGGGCGGCATGGGGATTGCGTTTTCCAGCAACCGAAGCGTACAGCCCAGACGCGAAATCATGCGCCGAATCATCTTGGGTGATGAAAAAAACCGAACCCCTCGACGCTCAAGCAGCTCGAGCAACTCCAGCTGGTCAAGCAGGTTGGCCGAGTAATCCTTACCCATTTTTTTAATGATAAAGCCATCAAAGTCGTTGAGGTCGTGTGCATTGGAATAAACTGCACCACTGTTCAGATCATATGAAATTTCATCCAGCTGAATAACCGCACCACCCGTGCCTTTCTTCGCCAGACTTTGACTCAGCGCCTCGGTCGACCAAGCGCCCGATATGCCAATCACTCCAATATTCAATGTGCACACTCCATCAGCGATACAAAATATATTCCGGATTGACTTTAAATCGGTTGAGCTTGTTCTCATACGCCTTGAGATCATCAACAATTAGCTTCGCTCGATCCATCAGCTCCGCTGAAAATTGCTTATCGAAGACAAATCGGGTTGAGGTAATGAGTGACCTGAACAGCCCCAGCGCCAAGCGCGCGTGAAACATCTTGTCTTTTTGCCGACCAGCATAACCAGCGGCACACTCGTACATGCGCTGATTTGCCAGGTTGAGTCGCTGTCGAACCTCAGGACTAAACAGCGGTACTCGCAAATTTGAAACCAAAAACACCGACACATCCTGCACATAGTCCCCATATCCACTTCGATGGACATCGACGTAGCACACCTGCTTTTTATCCAGCCTGAGCAGAATATTGTCGGCGTTAAAGTCCCCATGAATCAAAGTACTGAATGGCACCATCAGTTGCCGCTCTATCTTCCTCGCTTCTTTAATCATCAGTTCCAGTCCGTGACTGGCTTCAAACAAGCCAGGGTGAACCGACTGAATATCGCTTTTTCTGCTGATCAATTGCGAGACGTAGCTTGACTTCATCTGCTTGCTCTTTTGGCTTCGCTTCCAGACCAGCGCCTGTTGTTTGATCAGCAGATTCATGGCCTGCTCAAGACGACTGCCGCCATTAATCAAGATTTGTAGCAGGTCCTGCCCCTCTATATATTCAAGCAACAGAGTCGCACTATTTTTCTTGGCCTCGTGCCAGATAATCTTTGGAGTTAACCCGGGAAATTTTTCTTGCCAAAGCGCCAAACCCCTGACTTCCTCATCGATTTTTGCTACTACCCCCTCCTTATAGAAAAGAGACTCCTCGACTGCTTTGGGGGTTGTCAGGGAAATCTTTGCCACTCGACAGCCCGATCGAGTATTCATGATTGGCTTAAACTGAATGTTAGCATCGTTGATATCGAGGTTCTGCGATGCCAAACCCTTCTGTAGATTTCTGAATTGCAGAATGCCCAGCTGCTCTCCTAAACGAAGATCTAGAATTGCCTCACCAATATTCAGGAAACAGTCTCCGATTCGCTCTAGGTATTGAGCGATAGCCAGCAGTGTCAGCAGATCATCGACCTTGTTCGGATCACCAAGTTTGGAACGAATCAGACTGGAGGTTTCGTTGAAGTAATCATCCAGTTCCTGTTCGTAGTCACAGATGCCCTGGGCTAGTTCAAGGTCATGTTCGACCAGTGCCGGGTAAATGGCATCCAGGGCCTTATAGATCACCTGGAAGTATCGCTTGATTTCGAATTCAGCAAACTCACCGGGGGCTTTCACATGGCTCATTTGGTTGGCTATGCTGATAAAGTAGTCTGCACAGCGCTCAAGATTGACGGCAATGGATATAATCGCTCGATGGTAGTTGAGTCGACCCTCTTCTTCACGATGAATCGTAAAGTAGCATTTGCTCTCAAGCGTATCTTTAAGATTATTGATAAAGGGTTCGCGACCGTTGATTTTCTTTATCTTTGCTGACGTCGGTCTGTCAACGACGGAAGCAGACGCTTGCGCCTGCTTTTTGACTTCTAAAATCAGAAACTGTAAATCAACATTTAGGCCTTCATCTATCGGCATAAGACAACCCAGGTATCGGTGTTTCTGAGAGCAGCCAGTTCAGTTTGCGTCTCAGAGGCTAATTTTTGATTAAATCACGCTGGCCCCACTGTTCAACAGCCAGCCTCATTTCTTTGACACACTACTCACTACCCTCTCGCCCTAGGCGACTTCAAGCAGGGTTAAACTGCTTGATAAAAGGATAGTCCGTACTGATGCCTTGAACATTTCCATCAGGACAAAACCTCACTACTGCGCCCCCAGGGCCAGACAGTCCTTCTTTCGCACGCGTATGACAGTCAACAGACGCGTCACACTCAAAGTTGAGCATACCCTTTCTAATCACCACCCGTTGGCCCTGCAAAATATTCTTGTGACCATGAACAATAGCGTAAATTCCAGCTTGATGTAGGTCCTTAACGCCTTGATGAGAAAAATCGTAATCGATTGATCGGTACTTGGTTCGAAAGGCATTCCCCAACGGCCCATGATAGAGCGTAAACGGGTCGCTTTGCAGCAACTTGCGGAATTCCTGGTTGATGTGCTCAACCCCCTGGTCAAGTAGGGCCTTTGCCAAAGTATCATCGACACCGGCATGCACGAACAGATAAGAACCGGCTCTATGTGCAATTTGCATTCGAGCATAGAACCAGGAAAACTCACCGTTTGGCTCAATGAACATTGCTCGAAATCGCTCCAGAGCTGCCTTAACCATTTGAATATCCAGTCCCAATTCTGCCATCCTTCGCCTGAAATCGTCGCTTTTCTCGCGAATACGTCGTAGCTCCTTTGTCAACCGTGACGGTCGAATCCACTTTTTTGCGACCTCAGGAAAGTCCTCATACCAACTCTCGCTTGGAAACAGGCTAGCAAAGATCACTGAAGTTGCCTTTGCAGTCTCTGGCGCAGTCTCTAATGTAGTCTCTGGCGCCGTGATGCTTGACCCCGTGCTCTCGACATAATCCTGGTATATTTCGGCGAGCAGAGGCACGGTCTTTTTGCCCATTCGAACAAACAGGTGGTCATACAAGGGATCCTTGTTACCCGCGTAATAAATACCCAGATAGGTCCGAATGTCATGGTTGCCGGCCAGCAGAATCAGGTCAGCACCCTTTAACACAAGTTGCTGAATGACCTTGATCAGGCGCAGGGTGGCAGGACCCTTGTCGAAACAGTCACCACCAATGATAAAACGGGCCATGCGACCTTCCGCTGTCAGCTCAAAATCTGCATCGCCTTCACCGGTCCTTTGAATACCGCCGGATGCCTGAAGTGAGAGAAAAAACGCCTCTGTGTCAGCATGGATGTCACAGAAAAAATAAACCAGTTGATCACAATGGACCCAGGGTTTTGTCGCCAGGTACCGCTGAACGCTGTGCACCGCCGCGTCGTCCTGATCCCTATCGCGCCCACCCTTCTGCCGCAGGTCTGGGCCGCGAGGCCATACCTGAAATTGTGTCGGCAGATGATCAAGGGCCGCATGACGAGCAACTTGATTTGCCGGCTTCTGGTCAACGTCCATTATGGGTTCTGGCTCTGCATTAACTGTTACTCACTGGTCTGCTGTATTGTTCTTGCGGGGTAATGTCCTACTAGCGTGGCTCCGCATGCTTTGCGACCCGCATAAATACTTCATCACCAGCCGCTGTCCTTCTATCATAGCGAGGAAAAGATAGCGGGGAAAATATAACTGAGAAAAGTTAACTCAGAAAAGTTAACTGAGAAATATCCTGGATCAGGAGGGCTCTGAAGGTGACGACCACCCAACCAAAACCTAACCGTCTCTTTGTTGCCATTGGTCTGCCCTTTGGCATGACGGAAGTGTTCGCACAATGGCAGCAAATGCTTCCCAAGCACTGCCAGCAGACTCCTCGCGAGAACATGCACATTACCCTTCAGTTCATTGGCGCTGCTAATCGACACGCGGTGCATGCCGCATTGAAACAGATAAGCGCAAAATCCTTCAAGCTGCATATTACCCGCTTTGGCTATTTTCGCTCAGACTCTGGCGCGATTCTCTGGGCCGGCGTCACTCCTCGAGCCTCTCTTTTACGTCTTCAAGGCAGCATCACAGCTGCCCTCGCTACGCTGGGTATCTCGAGCATTACCAGTGACTATCGGCCCCACTTGACCCTGGCCCGCTGCTCGTCTGACGTCAATAACAAGGATCTTGCGCAGCTGCTGGCGCAGAAGCCACCGCGATTAACACTTTCCGTTCTCGAGTTTGGTCTGTACTCAAGCCAACCCGGTACTGACGCTTCCAGTTATCAGTGCCTGCACCATTATTCGCTCAGCGACGCTTGATCCTCCAATCTACTTCAGTGCGTTCGCCAGTCGATAGGGGTTTGATGGTGCGCCTGCAAGTAGCGATTGCACTGAGAAAAATGTCGACAGCCGAAGAAACCCCGATGTGACGACAATGGCGAGGGGTGGGGCGCTTCCAAAACCAAGTGTTTGGTTCGATCGATCATCGCACCTTTTTTCTGCGCATAATTGCCCCACAGCATAAACACACAGTCCTTTCTTTGTTGCGAGACCACTTCAACAACCTTGTCAGTGAATTGCTCCCAGCCTTTGCCTTGGTGTGCGCCAGCCTGGCCCTGCTCGACAGTCAGTACCGAATTGAGCAGTAACACGCCCTGCTGCGCCCAGCCTGACAAACAGCCTGTGGGGAAGTGGACGCTGGAAAGGCTAAGATCTGCCTGAATTTCCTTGATGATATTCACCAAAGACGGCGGCATACGCATGCCCGGTGGCACAGAGAAACACAGACCGTGTGCCTGACCCGGACCATGGTAGGGATCCTGGCCAAGAATAACGACCTTAACCCGATCCAGCGGTGTTGAATTCAACGCATTAAAATAATTGCCACCCGCAGGATAAATGACTTTGCCTTGACGCTTTTGTTCCAAAAGGAAATCCTTCAATCCCAGCATGTAGGGCTGTTCGAACTCGCCCTTCAAGTGGGCAAGCCAACTGGTATCTAGCTTGATGTTCACTGCCTCACTCATGGTATTTCCAGATTTATGTAGGGCTTGTTGCTTATCGATATAGCTTGCCGCTTCTCGCCTGTCGCTGGCAAAATCCATCGAGAGCCTTTGACTTAGCCTGATCCTCGTTCTCGAGGCGTTTAGCGACTATGATACCGCAGGGTTAGTTTGAATTAATCCAGTCGGACCCGTCAAATGCTACGCCGCCCAGCTTGTAACGCTCAGGAGAACGTCATGCCCATGTCCCGCTTATGGTCGCAACTGGCTTTAGCCTGCCTTTGGATTACGCTACCGACCTGCCTAGCGCAGGCGGCTCCACTAACAATTGAGGAACTGCGCATCGAGGCAGCGCAGGCGTCGATGCCTGAAGTCACGTCTGCTCTGCTCGACCAATATGCTAATAGCATCAGCGTCTGGCGGCAGGCTAAGGAGTTTACTAGCCTCAAACACCTGGTACAGCGCAGTGGTGATCAGCTCTGGCAAGCAGCCAAACGTCAGGTCGCAGCCGGCCACACTGACGACAGAGCCCTTTACTGGACTCGGCTTTCCTTGACTCAATATCTGCGCCAACAGCCACTGGCTATTTCACTGACCGATCAGGAGCGACTGCTGTTAATTGGAACGTTGGAGGCCAGCAGTCGCGGCCGACTCGATCTGGACTATACACAGACAGCTGCGAAAAAAATTCTAATCACCGGCTTTGACCCATTTTTACTCGACTCCAATTTACGCCAAAGTAATCCTTCGGGATTTTTGGCGCTCAGTCTAGATGGCGCCATCATTGAGCATAGCGGCATACGAGCCGAGATCAATAGTGTGACAATTCCGGTGCGCTATGCAGACTTTGATGCGGGCCTTGTCGAATCAGTCCTGGCACCCTATTACGCCGCTAATAGCGTCGACCTGATTGTGACCATTTCTATGGGACGCACGGATTTTGACCTGGAGCATTTTCCTGGCCGGCGGCGTAGCGCGAGTGCGCCTGATAATCTGAACCAACTGGCCGGCGGCTCAGACAGCAACCCGGTCATTCCTCGACTGGGTAATGCGCTAATCACAGGGCCTGAATTTGTCGAATTCAGTCTGCCTTACACCATCCTGCTGCAAGCAGCTGGCAAATTTGCCATCAACGACCGACGTCAAGTCACGACCCTTGAGAAAACCTTCGAGGCTGAATCACTGAAGCAACTAGCCGAATCCATCGCTGTTCGTGGCAGCGGTGGCGGTTATTTGTCGAATGAAATTTCTTACCGCAGCATTCGCCTAAAAGACCTGCTGGGATCAACGATTCCTACCGGTCATATTCACACACCACGCATGCCGACTTTCGACAGGAATATGCTGGAGGCCATAAAAGACCAAGTCAGAACCATGCTAAACCTGACGTTGACGAAAATTTAAGGCGCAACCAGGATGCGGAAATTCGGCCCAGGACTCATCGTCGCAGCCGCCTTCATAGGCCCAGGGACTATCACTACCGCCAGCATCGCTGGCACAAACTATGGCTTTATGTTGGTCTGGGCGTTGCTGTTTTCGATCATCACCACGCTAATTCTGCAGGAAATGGCCGCGCGCCTAGGGATCGTTGGCCGCCTGGGTCTTGCCGAAGGCCTACGCGCCAGCTTAACGAATCCTTGGCTGAAATGGCCTGTGTTGCTGCTGGTGATCACGGCGATTGGCCTGGGCAATGCTGCTTATCAAGCGGGCAACTTGCTGGGTGCCGCAGTCGGCGCCGAGGTGCTCACTGGCGTTTCAGCACCGTTACTCGCGGCCCTATGCGCCATGTTCGCCATAGGTCTGTTGGCCAGTGGCGCCTATCGTTTGATCGAGAGAATCCTGATCCTGCTGGTGGTGGTCATGAGCTTCGTTTTTATTGCTGCCATGCTACTCGTACCGCCGGACTTAAGCCTGATCGTTAGCCATTTGCTGCCCAGGTCTCTGCCCGATGGCGCCATGCTATCGGCGATTGCCCTGATTGGTACCACTGTGGTGCCTTATAATCTCTTTCTTCACGCAATGGCGGTACAGCAAACCTGGACAGCGAACGACGAGACTGCCACGGCGCTGCGCGAGGCACGAATTGACCTGAGTCTTTCCATCGGCCTTGGCGGTCTGATTACGCTGGCTGTTATGGCCACGGCCGCAACGGCACTCTTCAGTGGTGGCCATCATGGCCCAGTGAACGCTGCCTCAATCGCACTACAACTCGAGCCCGTACTCGGTAGTTGGGCAAAATACTGTGTGGCCAGCGGCTTGCTGGCTGCCGGCCTAACCAGTGCTATCACGGCACCCCTGGCGGCGAGCTACGCGGTTTGCGGTGCCCTCGGCTGGTCCACCAACATGCAGGATCGAAGGTTCAAAGCCATCTGGCTGGCGGTTATCTTGTTTGGTGGTGGTTTCGCTGTCGTCGAGAGCCAGCCCATGCTAGCCATCCTGATTGCTCAAGCCGCTAACGGCATGCTGCTGCCGATTATTGCGTTGGCTCTGGTTTGGGTCATGAACCAAAAGTCTTTGCTCGGGGAGTATCGAAACTCAGTGCTGGGGAATTGTCTGGCGCTGCTGGTTATTCTTGTTACGCTCGGACTGGGTGGCAACAAGTTGTTGGGGTTAGTGCTTGGCTAAAAGTTGCCAAAATAATCCCGTTTTTTTAACCCTCGATCTGAAACGCTGATTTTCGCGGATCTTTTCCATTAAGTGACTTCGCCCACAGAGTCCCCTGGTCCGGGATAACACGGGAAACCGCTTAAGTGTTAAGGATTACGGATTAAAGATTAGCGTTGTCACTCAACAAGCTTGCCAGCACCTGAGCATGCACTAACGCCTCGAGACCTGCGTCGGTCAGAAATCCACCGTCTAGTTGGTCGATCAACCCCTTTGAAAACAGCGTTTCGCACGCCGTAATCACTTCTGGGCGTGCATTGGAATGCACCTTGATTCCGCCACCCTGGTTCGCGCGGTCAAATTGGAGAAGCAGGTTCAGCACTTCCATGGAATTGGCTTTAAATGGCATGTAATTTCCTCTTATTCGTCAACTGATGCTGGAGGGGTGTTGATAAGTTGAACCGGACGAGGTTAGAACATAGCAGAACTGTCGTGTCAGGAGACACCTTTTTTGATTTTCAGACGCTTATTTTCAGGCGCTTATTTTAAGGCGCTTATTTTAAGGCAAAATGGCTTCGGCGCTGTTGCGCCTCCCTTGATCAAGCCCAGAGCGGTCAAGTAGGCATTCTCGCTTTGCCGCTGACTGTTTCAGGCTGACCCAGCGGCGTTATCGCCTTATACTGGCTAAAACTCCGACAATACGGAATATGCCCCATGAATTCACTGACTGTTGATCGCGCGAAAAATGCCATACTTGGCGCTTTAGTCGCCGATGCCGCGAGTATGGGCCTGCACTGGCTGTATAGCCAACAGCGTCTGTCAGAGCTGGCTCTCTCGGCCCCGGAGTTCAGGTCGCCGAACATCGCCGATTATGCCGGCAATGTCGGCTATTTCGCTCATGGCGAGAAACAGGCTGGCGACTTCTCTCACTATGGTGAGCAAGCCTGGGTGCTGTTGAGTGCTATGCTAGAAAACCAGGGCCGGTACGATCGACTGCAGTATCAGAGCGCCTTCAAAACACATTTCGGTTACGGCGGCAAATTTGTCGGCTATATTGATCGCCCGACTCGTCAGACGCTGGATAAGCTTTATCAGCAAGAAAACCAACAGATAGCCCTGGCACAGACCGTTGAATTCAGCGGTGAAGAAGCCGAGCGTTCCACACTACTGATTAAGATACTCGCCGCGGCCAAACGCTACAGTGGCCCTCAGCTCAAGGCGGAAGTGACTCGCCTGGTCACGGCGCAACCCCATTCAACTCATGCCCTGAAATACAGCCTCGCGCTGGTTGCGGCCTTGGATCCGGCCACCGAATATCCCGGCGCCGACGATGAACAACTGCCGGCACTCAGTAAATTACCCGCCCTGATCGCTCGCCATGTCGATGACGATGATTTGATGACACAGGTTGAAAGTGCCATCAGGGTCACCAATAACGCGCCGCGTGCCCTTGATTATGGACAAATAGCGAGCCATATCCTCAGAGACCTGATACTTGGCGCTCCAGTAACTACCGCCCTGGCTAGCGGCCTTAATGCTGGCTCAGTTGCAAACCAAACCCATCTTCGTGCCGCCTTGGCGGAGACTGGCTCGGTGATAGAGGTTACCGCCAAGTATGGCTTGAACTGTGATGTTGGTCGCGGCATGGCCAGCCTGGTGTACAATCTTCAATCGGCCAGCTCTTACACCTCGGCCATTCGGCAGAATATATTGGCTGGTGGTGATAACTGCGGGCGTTCCATCATGTTGGGAGCAGCGTGCGGGGCAGCATTCGGCATTGACGGCGAACAGGGTATTCCAAGGCACTGGATTGAGCGCTTGGCCAATCACGAGGCTCTATTGAATAATATTGACCGCCTATTTGAGTAGATGACGACCACCAGTTGCGACAAACCGAATCCTGGTCCTTTTTCTCACCAGTAAAAGGGGTTATCCTGCGCCTGAAAACCTGCCCACGAATTCTGTATCCCTCAGCCAGAGAGCACATCCCATTGAAAAAACTAGCACGACGAGCCTGGTCTGCCCAGCTTTCCGCCGATCTGTACGGCATCAATAACTGGGGTGCCGGTTACTTCGGTGTGTCAGACAAGGGTGAGGTGACAGTAGCTGCTGAAACCGGTGATGGCAGCTCAGTCAAGGTCTCAATGATTGATCTGGTCAACGAAATCAAGGAACGAGGTATGGACATGCCGGTTCTGTTGCGTTTTGAAAATCTGTTGGCGCAACAGATCGTCAAACTCAATGAAGCATTCAATCGCGCCATAAATCAGGCCAATTATCAGGCGCCTTATCGCGGTGTGTTTCCCGTCAAGGTCAATCAACAGAGCCACGTCATTGAGGAAATCGCCCAGGTTGGCGCGAAATATGGTCACGGCCTGGAAGCCGGCTCGAAGCCAGAGCTCTTGATTGCGCTCACCCATTTAGAGTCAAAGGACGCCTGCATCGTCTGCAACGGCTACAAGGACGAAGAATTTGTCGATCTTGGCCTGCAGGCGTGCAAGATGGGTTATCGAGTCTTTTTCGTGATCGAAACCTTGACAGAATTGCCCATTATCATTGAGCGCAGTCGAGCGCTCGACATCAAACCCTTGATCGGCGTTCGAGTAAAGCTGGCATCCATGGTGGGAGGCCACTGGAATGCGTCAAGTGGGGACAGAAGTATCTTTGGTCTCACCATTGCACAGCTGGTGAATCTGGTGGACACCTTGAAGGCAGAGAATATGCTCGATTGTCTGAAGCTACTGCACTATCACCTGGGATCGCAGATTCCCAATATTCGAGACATTCGTACCGGCGTGCTTGAAGCCTGCCAGGTTTACCGAGATTTGGTGAGTGAGGGTGCAAGCATGGGCTATTTGGACCTTGGTGGCGGTCTCGCAGTTGACTATGACGGCTCTAAGAGCAACTACCTGCACTCTCGAAACTACACTCTAGATGAGTACTGCGCCGATATCATAGAGGTTGTGATGACTACGCTGGACCCAAGCAATGTGGCGCATCCGACGATTATTACAGAATCCGGTCGCGCGACCGTGGCCTACTCATCAGTACTTCTATTCAACGTCCTCGACGTTGCCACCTTTGAACCAGGCCCACTACCCGACGCCATCAGTCACGACGAACACCAGATGATTCAAAAACTTTGGGAATTGCAGGGCACAGCCAATGTCCGCAACATCCAGGAGTGCTATAACGACGCCCTCTTCTATCGAGATGAAACTCGTGAATTGTTCAAAGCCGGGCAGATCAATTTGCGCTCTCGGTCGTTAGCAGAAAATCTATTTTTGCAAATCATGCACCAACTTCTGGATCTGGCGGATGAGGCGCCTCGAGAACACAGAGAGTTGGAGAAGCTCAGAGAACTGCTGTCAGATATTTACTATTGTAATTTCAGCCTCTTTCAATCATTACCGGATGTCTGGGCTATTGATCAGATTTTTCCGGTCATGCCGATCCATCGCCTGACTGAAGAGCCCGGTCGACAAGGCATCATCGCTGACATCACCTGCGACTGTGACGGCAAGATTGATAAATTTGTCGACACCCACAATACCAAGCGAACTCTGCAGCTGCATGATCTCAAAGCCAACGAAGAGTATATTATTGGTACCTTTCTGGTAGGCGCCTATCAGGAGACATTGGGCGATCTTCACAATTTGTTTGGCGATACCAATGTCGTCAGTGTGCGTATCAATGCTGATGGCACCCATGAGTTTGTTCATGAGATACAGGGAGACAGTATCGCTGACGTTTTAAGTTACGTGGAATACAATCCTTTGCAGATGCAGGATCGTTTTCGGCGAATCGCCGAAAAAGCGGTTCGCGACGGCAAAATTACCGCCACAGAACGGACCACTATCATGAGTGCTTTTTCTGCCAGCATGCGCGGCTATACCTACTATGAGCGATAAAAATAAACTAGTAGGAGCGCTATAAATAGCATGCGGCCCGGCAGGAAAAATCCAGATTGAATAATGCCTGAGCATGCATGAACGGAATATGCTTATCCACTCTCTGTAATGCTCTGGCACCAAAGACCGACCCCCGTCAAAAGAAGCGGCATCTGGGTGCCTGAAGACACATCTCTGCGATTTAGAAAAAGCGGCGCGCTGTATCTTCAACAAACTCAGTGAGTGCGTCCTGAGTACGGCCGGTCTGGAGTAAAATCAAACGACCGACACCCAGTGCCCGGTATTCATCAAGCGTTTCCTCGGTTAGGGGTCCGCGAGGAGTGATGCTGATTTCAAGCTCACCCAGCGCCACAGGACGGTCATAATTTTCGCCAGCCTTACGCAAACCTTCTATCGCCTTGCCCGCAGTTTCGACATCCATTGCGAAACCATACCAACCCTGCGCTTGAGTGATGGCTCTTCTGAACGCCGCCTCACTGGCACCGCCCAGCACGATGGGCGGCCCGCCGGCCTGGACTGGCTGAGGTCGGCTTTGAATACCGGCGAAGTTAACAAACTTACCAGCGAATCGCGGCTGATTAGAGGTCCAGAGCTCACGCATGGCCAGAATATATTCGTCGGTTCTGGCGCCTCGCTCAGCAAAGTTTACGCCTAAGGCGTCAAACTCGGCCTTGAGATAGCCCGCGCCTATACCAAAAATCAGTCGACCCTGAGAAAGATGATCAAGGCTCGCCATCTCCTTGGCCAGCACGACGGCGTTGCGTTGCGCCAGCAGAGTGATACCCGTACCCAACTTGATCCGCTGTGTAACTGCCGCAATAAATGCCAGGGCGGTTGATGGGTGCACCATGGGCGTCAGTGGCGCTGCCGGAGAGGGTGCAACCTGAGGGTCCGGCAGCACCACATGCTCACCCGTCCAAAGCGACTCAAAGCCGGCGGCTTCGGCACTTCTGGCGACATGCAACATAATGGCAGGATCTGCACAAAAACCTGTGTTAATACCAAATAGACCGTACTTCAAGAGAGTGCTCCTTATACGAATAGCTATACCTCTGGAGTTTTAGCTATGACCTTTTGACTCTGGTGCAGGGACCAGTGAAAAATCGATGACAGATTCGCGATAAGCCTGCGTTAAATCCGCAGCAGATTCACTGGCTGAAGATTTGAGCATTCGGTCCGAACAAACCCAGCGCAGATGAGATCGATAATCCTTCAGCTACAGCCCTAATGACCACTATCATGCGGGCAAAATGCTGACCTGACAACTACTCTGTGTCTGCTGACTGCCAAGTGGCAAGTGGCAAGTGGCGAGCCAATGGTCTGACTTCCGTTTCGCTTATTGCGGCCGATTTTCGCTTTAACTGGCGCAGGAAATCAGGCATTCTGCCGACCATCGACTGACGCTTGCTACGCCAGTCATGCAACGAGTCCATCCACTCTAAGACTGACAGCAACCATGACTATACTGCGAACCCTTTTTATCCTACTGGTCAGCGCCCTGTCCTCCGGCTGCGCAGTGCTGATGCCACGCCTGCTGCCATTTGATGATCTGCCCCGCCCGTCAGGTCGCTATGCGGTGGGCACACAAATCCTGCAATGGACTGATGAAAATCGGGTTGAGTGGTTCACGGCAACAGCGGATGACAAGCGCAGACTCGTGCTCCAGATCTGGTATCCGACCGAACAGGCAACTGGACCGGCTTATCCTTACGTTGACCATCCCGAGCAGCGCCTGACTCCTCTGGCCAAACAGATGGGACTGCCACGATTTTTGATCGAGCACATACAGAAGGTTAACACCAACGGCATCACCAACGCGGCACCCGCAATGGTTTCGAGTAAAGCGCCTGTTATTCTTTTTTCACATGGCTTGGGCGGCATGAAAAGCCAAAATTCAGTTCAAGCGGAAGAGCTCGCGAGCCAGGGCTACTTTGTGGTTGCCGTTGACCACCCTTTTGATGCCTACCTGACAATCTTCGATGATGGCAGCACCGCAGACTATCGATCTGCTGAGCCCAGACCCTTGAGTCCCGAAGAATTCTGGGCATTTCGCGGGCCACAATTGGCTACTAGAACCGCTGACATGAAATTTCTGCTCGACGAGTTGACCCGCCTGAACGACTCTGGCGATGCGCTTTGGCGTATGCTGGACTTGGATCGTATCGGCATCATGGGTCACTCCTTTGGCGGCGCCACCAGTATCATGGCCGCTGCAAGTGATCCTAGAATCAAGGCAACAATTGCCCTGGACGGCTGGATTATTCCCATACCCGAGGAACAAATTGGTGCGGGCTTACGCACCCCATTTCTCTATATTGGCCAGAGTCGTTGGGATGACCCTGTGAATTATCAGAAACTGGATCAGCTCCTTACTAACAGCTCATCTGAGTCGCGAAAAATACTACTCGAGGGTACCAAACATTTCGATTTCTCTGACACACCACAATTTTCAGCATTCACGAAGCGACTGGGTATCTCAGGTTCGCTGCCCCGCGAAGAGCTCAGGCTCAGACTGAACACCGAAATTACTGATTTTTTTGCGACCCATCTTAAGGCGGATCAGTCCTAACCGGGTATTTGCTGATAGCTTGGCTCAACAATAACGTGGCCAATAATCGACTCGGGGACTTGATCCCTACCGGTCGTGATGGGATTTAGACCAACAGGTCGAACAATCGCCCAACCATGGCTGTCATGGCCATGGCCAGCGCCCCCCAGAAGGTTACTCGTACCCCACCAGCAATCCATCTGACACCACCATGCGACCAGCAGGGGCATCATGGTACTCGACTAGCGTCGCGCAGCAATCACATTGACATGCTTTTCCGGGTACTGGTCCAGCTCAAGATGCAAAATTGACAAGCCATTGTTCATCAGCAACTGTAGATTTTTATTGATACCAATCGAACTATAGTAGAAAGAATCGTTCAGCCATTGGTCGGTCAACTCACCATCGTCGTTACCAAAGGTGTAAAACAGCACGCCGTTCTGCGCAAGACCAGCGCATAGCTTGTTGAGTACGGGTTGGTGGCAGGCCAGCGGCAAGTGGAAAATACTGTCCCAGGCGAGAATCAGGTCATATTTCGCAGGTAACTCCCAGGTACAAATATCCTGGTGAAGAAACGTCTGACCTGGGTGATTATTTTTGGCAAGACGAATCATCTCTGCTGACACATCGACGCCAGTCACCCGCAGATTTCTGGCCTCCATCAATCGAACAAACCGGCCACCCGCACCACACCCGACATCCAAAACCTGACTGGCGGCAGTGAGAAATCCCAGGGCCCTCTCGAGCTGCTTTACGCCATATTCAGATTTATCATGCTGCTGATGCCACCAGAGCGCTATTCGGTCGTATTTTTCGCCTATAAGTTCCGGCTTCAAGGAGATCCCCCTAGCCTGTTTTCACTTGCATTTTTTGGATCATTTCCACGGCGTCAGACGGTCGTTTAATTCTCACGAACTTCAGGGGGCGACGAGCCAACCCCCTTCTTGTCCTAATGAGCAGCTTTCAGAGTAATCAAGGCACTATTATCTTGGCTGGACATTTCACCCACACCTATATTTGCTTCGAACCCCAGTTCTAGCCTGTCTTGATCACCGAAACGGTAGTTATAGCCGACCCCAGCGAGAGTCCGATGCTTGCCATCAACGCTTTCCCAGCGATAGTCAGCATAGAAACGCTTGCGCCCCCTATCATCATTGACAACCAGCTTGGCACCGACCTGATAGCCACAACGCATCGACGAACTGTCCACCGCATTGTCCTCGCAAAGAACTCCAGGGCTTAGTAACAACCGCGTCAAGGCCCTTTCCTCTTCGGCAGACCCAGCCAGGGTGATCGGGACTGTTACCGGCACGCTGATCCTGGTGACATCAACCATGCCGACATCAAACTCAATGCCTGAACGGTTTTCCCCAAGGTACGCCGCTGAAAGACTGGCGGTGCCGAGTCTTTCCACGGCACGAGACAGAATCGCATCCGTGGTGATGACCGTATCGCCCATGACCCAATCACCACTCAGCATCCAACCAAAGGTCTGGCGGCGGCCAAGCATAGACCCGTCAAGCTTAAATCCGTCGCCTTCCTCCAACGAAAAGTCGTACCAGGTTCTGCCAACTCCGGCAAAAACACCGGTACGCAGAATATCGGTAATACGATAACGGCCGTAGGCTGTTACCTGTAGGCTCTTGTCTGAAATCGAACTGGCGTTGAAGCCTAGCATTTCATCTCTCGAACGCGAGGCGAGGACACCAATCCCGATATTGAAATCAGAATCGATCTTGGTTTCAAAACGAAGTCCAGAGAAGACCCGTGAGTTCCAGTGTCCACCAACATTGGAATAGATCAGGCCCGCATCAGCATAGAGCTGATAGTGAAGACTGCATTCAGACAACCGCTTGGAATACTGAAGATCAATGCTGCCACCATTCTGGTCGGCTCTAGTAGAGCGGGACAGCGCCTTAGGGTCAGAGCAAGCATCATCATAGCTGCCACGCATCAGTGATTCATTGAAGCTGAGCATGTCACTGAGGCCCTGAATGGCATAGGATCTCAGACTGGTGCGCAGCTCGTCGCTAATTTCGCTCAGCCTTTGCCCAACCTCATCGACATTAGCGATAGTCACAGTCAACGTTTGATAGCTGACGTTACCGGCAGAATCGACAGCCTTCACACGCACTAAGTAGGTGTTATTTTGGTCGACATCGGTGGGGGTTTCATAGTCAGGCGCATCCAGGAACACGATTGCACCTGATTCTGAATCGATCTGGAATTTGCCGGCATCCGAACCTCCCTCAATAGACCAGGTCACGTCTTCATTCGCTGTGAAGGTAGTTACAATTGTTAGTCCCTCATTGATAGTAATGGCCGACGCTGAGGCACCTTGGCCGCCATTCGGGCCAGTGATCAGCGGCACATCACTATCAAGGTCCAACACGATGACCGTGAGCGTAAGCGTACTGACATTGCCAGTTTCATCTCTGGCGGTCACTGTCAGAATATAGCTATTGTTAGCGTCGCTATCCGTCGGTGTTTCAAAGACTGGCGGGTTGAGAAAGGTGATGGTCCCGTCCTCATTTATCTGAAACTTGCTTTGATCATCGCCACCAGTAATAGACCAAGTAACCGGCTTGTCCGCCGTCAACCGCGTCACGCCTGCCTGGCCTTCATCGACTGACACCTGAGAAGCCGAAACTCCGGGTGCGCCACTGGGCCCTATAATCGAAGGTGGGGGATCGTTCAGATCAGTCTCGTTGACCACAACCTGGACTGTCGTGCTGTTAGTGCCATCGCTCAGCGTCACAGTCAGCGTCTGCGTGTTCGGCGTCTGCTCAAAGTCATTGGCCAGCGATGCTGCGCCTGCAGCCGTCAGCCTGATCTCTCCCGTCGAACCATTGATCGTGTACCAGCCATTGGTATCACCACCCGTAATGCTGAAGGTCAGGGTGTCACCTTCCGCATCGCTTGCAGAAACCTGGCCAAGCACAGAACTGGTGCTCGAGCCTTCCGCATAGTCAAAACTGTAGCTTGTGCCATCGCCGGCGTTTTGATTCGTGAACACCGGCGCAGCATCGTTCAGATCAGTCTCGTTGACCACAACCTGCACTGTCGTGCTGTTAGTGCCATCGCTCAGCGTCACAGTCAGCGTCTGCGTGTTCGGCGTCTGCTCAAAGTCATTGGCCAGCGATGCTGCGCCTGCAGCCGTCAGCCTGATCTCTCCCGTCGAACCAT
>Ga0181557_1000276_pt1 | contig 68242 bp, 60 predicted proteins | sample 011ome_23_FD_148632 | JGI IMG/M metagenome (GOLD analysis project Ga0181557, IMG submission 148632) | Coastal salt marsh microbial communities from the Groves Creek Marsh, Skidaway Island, Georgia - 011506CT metaG (spades assembly) | ecosystem: Environmental > Aquatic > Marine > Intertidal zone... | reverse complement strand
GGCTTGTATCATGATCTTTCCACCGCCGAGGTATTGGCGATAGGCGATCATCAAAGATTGCACCAGCGATACGAGGTGCCAAATGCAGCAATGCATCACCCCGATGAGAAATCTCAGGTCAATCGTGCGCTTGGGGAGCTATTATCAGTCTGTATTGAGCAGGGCCGGGTGCTCGAATCCGTGTTGATCGGCGATGATTGATACCATCTAGAATTATTCTCGTTATAATTTGCAGCCTGGGTAACACGGGCGTCTTGATATCTGCCAAGTTAGGGGCATCCCCGGATGGACCCGGATGTTTACGTCATATCCAGTATCTCTTGTCCTCAGTGAGCAATAAATTTTATGGCCAGTAACTACCAGTCTGATTCGATCGAAGTCTTAGAGGGTCTAGACCCAGTCAGAAAGCGACCGGGAATGTATACCGAAACAACCCGGCCAAACCACCTCGCTCAAGAAGTGATCGATAACTGTGTTGACGAAGCCTTAGAAGGGCATGCAAGCGAAATTGTTGTGACCTTGGAAAAAGATGACTCGATGTCGGTTTCGGATAATGGTCGGGGAATGCCGGTCGATTTACACGCAAAAGAAAAAGTCTCTGGTGTGGAGCTGATCCTGACCCGGTTGCACTCCGGCGCTAAGTTCAATAGTGACCAGTATCGGTTTTCAGGGGGGCTTCATGGCGTCGGCGTATCGGTGGTCAATGCGCTGTCCGAACGATTTGAAGTTACCGTCAAGCGCGAGGGCAGCTTGCACCATATGACGTTTGAAAACGGCGTTAAAAAAACCCCTCTGAGCGTGATTGGTTCGGTGAGTAAACGAAATACCGGAACGTCAATTGTTTTTAAACCCAATCCCCAATATTTCGACTCGCCAAAGTTTTCGGTATCTCGATTAAAACATTTGCTTCGGGCAAAAGCCGTGCTGTGCCCAGGTCTTAAGGTAGTCTTTATCAACGAAAAAGAAGCCGATGATGAGCGGGTGACAGAGTGGTTATATGAAGCTGGCTTAGAAGATTACCTGAGCGTCGAGTTAGAAGGCTTCGAATTGTTGCCGGCGCAACCTTTTACGGGCTCACAAACGGGTAGCAATGAAGCAGTGGACTGGGCAGTGCAATGGTTGCCAGAGGGCGGTCAGCCTGTTACCGAAAGCTACGTTAACCTGATCCCTACAGGTCTTGGAGGTACCCATGTAAATGGGTTTAGGACAGGGTTGCTCGAAGCGCTTCGAGAGTTCTGCGAGTTTAGAAACTTATTGCCAAGAGGTCTAAAACTCGCTGGCGAGGACATTTGGGAACGTTGCGCCTATGTGCTGTCAGCAAAGATGCTCGACCCCCAATTTGCCGGACAAACAAAAGATCGGCTGAATAGCCGAGAGATTGCCGGATTTGTGAGTTCGGCCGTCAAGGATAGTTTTAGCCTTTGGCTTAATCAGCATACCGAAGATGGTCAGCGACTGGCCGAGATGGCAATAAATAATGCTCAGAGCCGATTACGCGCAGGTAAAAAAATCACCCGCAAAAAGGTCACAACCGGGCCCGCACTGCCAGGTAAATTAACTGACTGCTCTTGCCAAGACGCCATGATGGGCGAACTTTTTTTGGTCGAGGGGGATTCCGCTGGTGGCTCTGCTAAGCAAGCTAGGGATCGTGAAACACAAGCGATCATGCCGCTAAAGGGAAAAATATTAAACACTTGGGAAGTTGACTCGGGTGACATATTGGCTTCTCAGGAAGTTCATGACATTTCTGTGGCTCTTGGGATGGACCCTGGGTCTGATGATTTATCCGGGCTGCGTTATGGCAAAATTTGTATCCTAGCGGACGCAGATTCAGATGGTTTGCACATCTCCAGTCTTTTAATTGCGTTGTTTGTAAAACATTTTCCAGCCTTAGTCCGCGAGGGCCATGTCTTTGTTGCGATGCCGCCTTTGTATCGAATCGACGTGGGTAAAGACAAGTTCTATGCCCTTGATGAATCAGAACGCGCAGCGATCTTATCGCGTATCGAAACCCAAAAGCTGAAAGGCAAAGTATCGGTGCAGCGATTTAAAGGGCTAGGTGAAATGAACGCATTACAACTTCGAGAAACCGCGATGTCCCCGGACACTCGTAGGCTTGTTCGACTTACCATTTCCGAACAAGCCGAAGTCGATAACATGCTGGACATGTTGCTTGCCAAGAAACGCGCTGGCGATCGCAAAACTTGGCTAGAGCGCAAAGGCGATCTAGCAGAACTGAATTAGCGTTGAGGAAACTTTATGAGTGAGATGCACGATCTCGGCAATATCGAAAATCAGTCGTTAGCTGAGTTCACAGAAAATGCTTACCTTAATTACGCGATGTACGTGATTAACGACCGGGCGCTGCCCCACATTGGAGATGGTTTAAAGCCGGTGCAGAGGCGCATCATTTACGCGATGTCAGAACTCAGGCTGACCGCCGATGCAAAATACATGAAATCGGCTAGGACCATTGGCGACGTTATTGGTAAGTACCATCCGCATGGGGACTCTGCCAGTTATGAAGCCATGGTTTTGATGGCACAAAACTTCACTTACCGTTATCCGTTAGTGGATGGACAAGGCAATTGGGGCTCGCCGGATGACCCTAAATCCTATGCTGCGATGCGGTATACCGAATCCAAGCTCACGCAGTATTCAAAAGTGCTGCTCTCCGAGCTCGGTCAGGGGACCGTTGAATGGGTTGCTAATTTTGATGGCACCATGGAAGAGCCGGTGGTTTTGCCCGCGCGTCTACCTAACCTTCTGTTAAACGGCGGTACGGGCATTGCTGTGGGTATGGCAACCGATATCTTGCCCCACAATCTCAATGAAATTGTCAGCGCATGTGTACATTTGCTTGATTCACCCAAGGCTTCGGTTGCGGATTTGATGACCCATATCAAAGGACCAGATTTTCCAACTGGCGCGGAAATTATTTCTACTCCGGCAGAAATCCAGGAGACCTATGAGACGGGCAGAGGCTCGGTGCGTGCTCGGGCGGTTTTCGCAGTTGAAGCCGGCGAAATCGTGATTGAAGCGCTTCCTTACCAAGTGTCAGGGACGAAGATTCTTGAGCAGATCGCGAGCCAAATGCAGGCTAAAAAGTTGCCGATGGTCGTGGATTTGCGTGACGAATCGGATCACGAAAATCCTACCCGTATCGTTATTGTGCCGCGCAGCAATCGGGTTGATTTGTCCGCGCTTATGGCGCATTTATTTGCAACTACAGATCTTGAGAGAACCTATCGGATCAATCAGAACGTTATTCAGCTGAGCGGCCGGCCTGGGGTCTGTTCGCTTAAAGAACTGCTTAGCCAGTGGCTGACCTATCGTCAGGAAACAGTCCTAAAAAGGCTGCAATTTAGACTAGAGCGAATTTTAGATCGGCTGCATATTCTTGAAGGCTTGATGGTTGCCTTTTTAAATATCGATGATGTCATTGAGATTATCCGAACGGAAGAAAAGCCGAAGCAGGCGTTAATGACCCGATTTGAGTTAAGCGATCGACAGGCAGAGGCGATCCTCGATTTAAGGTTACGGCAGCTTGCCAAATTAGAAGAAATAAAAATTAAGGGTGAGCAAGAAGCATTGGCAGAAGAGCGTAAGACGCTGGAGCAGACCATTGGATCCAAAGCCCGCCTTAGAACATTGATTAAAAAAGAATTACTCGCCGATGCAGAGATTTTTGGAGATGTGCGGCGCTCAGAGATTGTTGCACGTCCTGAGGCGAAAGCGTTCTCTGAGCGAGATCTTTTGACGAGTGATCCAATTACCGTTGTGTTGTCGCAAAATGGTTGGGTCAGAGCTGCTAAAGGGCATGAGGTTAAGGTAGAGGAACTTAGCTATCGCACTGGGGATGCCTACTTAGCCTCTGCGCCAGGAAAATCTAATCAAACAGCGGTATTTTTTGACAGCACAGGCCGAAGTTATGCGTTGGCCGCCCACACGCTGCCATCTGCTCGGGGTCAAGGCGAGCCTCTTACTGGCAGAATAAATCCCCCTGCAGGTAGTCGCTTCACGGGGATAATTCTCGATGACCTTACGCAAAAGTATTTGATTGCGAGCGATGCAGGCTATGGGTTTATTGGCCGAGTCGAGGATATGGTGAGCAAGAATAAAGCCGGTAAATCTTATTTAAGCGTACCGCCGGGCGCGGCTTCACTGCCTGCATGCGAGATCGAGGACCTGGAAACCCAACTGATCGCCGCCTTTACCAGTCAGGGCCGGCTGCTGATTTTCCCTGCCCGGGATTTACCCGAACTCGGCCGAGGCAAAGGTAATAAAATTATTAATATCCCAAGTGGGGCGGTCAAAAGTCGGGAAGAAGTGATGGCCCATGTATTGGTGTTTTCTGAGAAAGACAGCATTACAGTATTTTCCGGCAAGCGCTTTATTCATTTGACGCTCAAAGAGTTAACGCACTATCGTGGTGAGCGTGCGCGACGGGGATTGAAACTTCCGCGAGGTTTTCAGAAGGTGGATCGAGTCGAGCTAAATCGTTGAGACATCGCCTCGCACATCTTTATCGATATCAAGGGTAAAGAGCGCTAGGTCTGATGCCAGTGCAGATACCATTGGTCTAGGCGTCATGGACGTAGCGACGAGGGCCTGCTCAATAAGGGCTAGGGTTGGAGCTTCGAGGACTAGGCTGCCCTGACTGAGCGATGCTAGAAAACGCGTTCTCTTGCCAAGCGTTACGCTTGCCTGCGCCTCGCCCATGCCGATGGCCCACCGGACGTTTAAACCAGCGATGTCAGAGATCAGCGGTTCGACCCGTTTACAATACTCGATGGCAAGCACGTCAGGTGAGCCTTTTGCGAAATTTAGCTCAAACTCACCGGGTGCAAGTTCCTTTAAAATGCCGCCTTGGGCTGCTGCAATCGTTCTCAATTGTTGAACTGGCGCTAACCTCGGTGGATGCACCTTCATGGCTATCATCGCGACAAAGTCGCTGTTAGATGTAAGGTCTGCTGACTGAGAATGAGATTGATCTTGGCGCTTCTGAGCGGGTAGATCGAGGCTTAGCCAGATCAGAATAAAGTCTCCGAAACGTAGCGCGAGCAGCACCAAGGCGATCATGACAAGGGTGATCGTCACCAAGGTGCCGAACAGTAACGCCTGAATCCGAGCAGCTGTCTCGGTGCCATCAAGCTCAAAAACCAGAGAGCCTAGGATTTTTCCCTCATGGCTGAGCCGCATTCGAATGACATTTTGGACAAGCGAAACGTCGCCGCTTCCCAAAATAATTGTGCCCTCTGAATCTTGCACTTCAGCTCTACCACTTCCGGCGGCGAGCGTTAAGTCATCCAATATCGCTGCAAGCGCCACATAGTCTGAAGCGCTGAGATATCGACTGGCATCCGAGATTTTTGTTGAGAGCAGTGTTTGCTGGAAATCGTATTGCGCCGCTTCTAGGTGCCGCGATACTTGATCCAGATAGATCATCATGAGCAGTAAAGTCATGGAGATAAAAGGCACAACAATGAGCGCCACGAGGCGAAAGCGCAGTTTGAACATGAAGACCGACGAGTGGTTGCGTACGCCGAGTATACCGTATCTCGTTGATTGGCTGTCACCGCTTGTTTATTTGCGGGATAATAGGTGAGTCAAATTAAAATTCGCTAGCCCATGCATCAAATCACCTTAATCAATGTGACCGGACGAGACCGGCCTGGCCTTACCGCTAAACTGACGAAGCAACTGGCTGACGCCGGTGTCCAGGTGTTAGATATGGGGCAATCGGTGATCCATGATTATCTTACCCTTGGGATCTTGGTGCGGTTTCCCCAGGTGCGGCAACCCCACTTGACGGCATTGCAAGCGCTTTTAATCGACGAGGGCTTGTCCGTTGCGATGACACCTGTGTTGGATTCTGAATATGAAGACTGGGTGGCTAAACAAGGTCAGCAGCGCACGATCTTAACGATACTTGGCAGGAGCATTACCGCGGATCAGCTGGCCACGTTGTCTGAGGCGGTCACTTTGGAAGGTTTGAATATTGACCACATTTCCCGACTCTCCGGCCGAGTCCCGCTTGCACCTATGTCAGCCCCAACCAGAGCCTGTCTAGAGTGGTCCCTACGAGGGAGCGCGAGTGCAGAGTTTAGAAAAAAAATGATGGCCCTGGCCTCGGATCTTGCGTTAGATGTTGCGATTCAAGAGGACGGCATTTTCAGGCGGCACCGTAGATTGATCGCTTTTGATATGGATTCTACGCTCATCGAAACAGAAGTGATCGATGAGCTTGCCGAGTGTGCTGGCGTTGGGCAGGAAGTCAAAGCGATTACCGAAGCGGCAATGTCAGGGCAAATGGACTTTGCATCCAGTCTTCGCGCTCGGGTCGCCTTGCTCAAGGGACTTAAGGCGTCGACGCTTGCTGACATTGCTGAAAAATTGCCGCTTACCGAAGGTGTTGAGGTGCTATTTGCGACCCTAAAGCGCCTAGGTTACAAAACCGCGATAATTTCTGGTGGCTTTGATTATTTTGGTCATGTTCTGCAAGCAGAGTTGGGCGTCGATTATGTATTTGCAAATCGTTTAGAAGTGATCGATGGCTATTTGTCGGGTCAGGTATTGGCACCCATTATGGACGCTAAAGGCAAGGCCAAGACGCTGACGGAGCTGGCTCAAAGAGAAGCAATTTCTATGAGTCAAACGATTGCCGTCGGTGATGGTGCTAACGATTTAGAGATGCTTGGAGCGGCTGGCCTTGGCATCGCCTATCACGCCAAAGAGATCGTGAGAGCGCGATCGAGTCATGCAATTTCTACCTTAGGCATCGATAGTATTTTGTATTTGTTGGGCATCAAAGATCATGAACAGCTGAGTTAAGTCGAGTGAATTAGCCTTAACACCAGGAATCTCGGTAAACTAGCGAGCCGAGAGCACATAACCGCGGGAATAAAAAGAGGACTGTATGGGTACTTTTTCGACCAATGAATTTAAGTCAGGGCTCAAAGTGCTGCTTGAGGGCGATCCTTGTAGCATTGTAGAGAATGAGTTTGTTAAACCGGGCAAAGGCCAGGCCTTTAATCGGGTGCGATTGAAAAACCTAAAGACTGGTCGCGTCTGGGAGCGAACGTTTAAGTCAGGGGAAAGCCTAGAAGGCGCCGACGTGATGGAATATGAGATGGAGTACATGTACTCCGACGGCGAGTATTGGCACTTCATGAAAACCGACGACAGTTTTGAGCAGATTGCAGCTGACAAAACGGCGGTAGCGGATGCTATGAATTGGCTCAAAGAAAATAGTCGTTGCACAGTCACATTGTGGAACGATGTGCCAATCCTTGTTCAAGCGCCAAATTTTGTTGACCTTGAAATCGTTGAAACAGACCCAGGTTTGAAAGGCGATACTGCAACTGGTGGCTCTAAACCTGCAACATTAACAACCGGCGCGGTGGTTAAAGTGCCGCTGTTTATCAATATAGGTGAGCAGATTCGAGTCGACACTCGGACGGGAGAATATCAAGGCAGAAGTAAAAGCAATTAATTTTGAAAACGGCGTCTACTAAAATGCCGGCCTGGGACGTGATCATCCGTCGCAGCCAAATACTTAGTGAAATAAGAGGTTTTTTTGAAGCACGCCATGTCACCGAAGTGACAACGCCGAGCTTGTATTCAGCGGCATCCTTCGATCCACATTTGGCGAGCTTCGTCGTCGCAACAGATCAGGGCCAGCAATTCCTCCAGACATCGCCTGAATATGCCCTAAAGCGTGTGCTTGCAGAATACCGTCAACCTGTGTTTGAGATCACTCCAGCGTTTCGGGCAGGGGATATTGGGCGAAACCACAATCCAGAGTTTTTAATGCTTGAATGGTATCGACCAGACTTTTCGTTGGTCGACCTAATGGAAGAAGTTGAGCAGCTGCTCGATGCGTTACCTGAGCCACCGTCGCTATGGGCTGAATGCCGAAAGGCTGGAATTCCAAAGGTGTCATTCCAACAAATTTTTATTGAAACCTTCAATGAAAAACCAGACGACTTGTCGTCGGCCGCGCTTTGGGAAATGGTACGATCCGAAGACGTTGATGTTGAACACCTAGTATTTATTGACGACAGTTTGTTTAAGTCTGATTGTTTAGATTTCCTTTTTAAGCAAGTGCTAGAACCGACCCTTCCGCCCGTTTATTTCTTAACAGAATTTCCTTTATGCCAGTCTGCGCTGGCTGTCATTGATAACGATCGCCAAACAGCGAGTCGGTTTGAACTGTATTGGCAGGGTGTAGAACTTGCCAACGGCTATGAGGAGTTAAGAGATGTGGTGGAGATCAACCACCGCGGCGCGCTTGCCAACGAACAGCGGAAGCGTCGAGGGTTGTCTCATATTGAGATCGATCAAGCTTTTGTCAACGCCAGTGCTAGGATGCCCGCCTGCGCTGGTGTGGCGCTAGGTTTCGATCGTCTGCTGATGGTCTGGCTTGAAAAGCACCAGCTCGCCGAAGTTCAGTTGTCTTTGTAGTTTCTTGTCTATAGCTTAGGCGAGCGCCTGACCCATTTTTACGGTCGTTCCCATGTCGGTGCGCCACGGTTCGCGAGAGTCAGAAATGATGATGGCCGTCGAGCCAAGTAAGAATCGCCCAGCCTCTTGACCCTGCTCAACGATCGTTTCGATGAAAGCTTTTTCATCAGGGCGCCGAGCAGCAAAAGGTGTTTCCCGCCAAAAAGGTTGTATGCCCGCTACGATCATGGCCCCTACCAAAATTAAGTAATACTGGCTTGTCGAGCTATTCACATGAAGCACGAGTCGCTCATTGCGAGTGAACAGGCCAGGAACGTATTCGGTTGTCGCAGCGTTGACCGAGAACAAATCCCCTGGCACGTACCGGGCATGAGTTAATGTTCCAGCTGCGGGGAAATGCACGCGATGATAATCCTTGGGCGCTAGATAAATTGTCAAAAAACTGCCATCAACGAAAGCTTCGGGTAATGCCTCGCCAAGTAAGGCCTCTATGGGGTACTGATGGTTCTTAGCTTGCAGGGCGCAACCCGCGGTGATTCGGCCCATGGCCGACACTACGCCATCTGCAGGGCAACAAAGGGCCCCACTGATGGGTCTCACGCCGGGCAAAAGTTCTCGCGTAAAAAAATCGTTAAACGACACAAATTCTTTTGGTGACTGTCTCGCCGCGATTTGCCAATCGACTCGGTAGACACCTGCAAAGATGCGAATTAGACCTTGCTTCAGCCAGTTTATTTTACTGGCAGCGAAGTATCCGATTAGACGAGATAGCAAATGCTGGGGAAGCAGATATTGCAGCCAAACAAAGATTCGAGTCATAGAAAGCCTGTTAATTGCATAAGGGCGTCAGTTGTAAGTTTGCGTGGCTTGGCCGAGATGTACTGTAATCAGTAACCTTGGGCGCTCTTAGCAGCGATTGTTTTATCACAGATTCGGCCTCTGCTGAGCATTGATGTTACTCGTATTTTGGCTTTAGACGGGTTTAAATAGAATTCTTGAAGGGCGGTTTGCAACAATAATAGAGGCAAAAAGGAAGTACCCATGGCTGTAGACTCGAATAATCTGGTTTGGATCGATATGGAAATGACGGGTTTAGATCCCGATAATGATCTGATTTTAGAAATGGCAACCATCGTTACCGATGTGCAGTTGAATATCATTGCAGAGGGCCCCTGCTTGACAATTCACCAGTCTGAAGAGCGTATGGCACAAATGGACGAATGGAATACCCAACATCACGGAGAATCCGGCCTAACAGCACGCGTGTTGGCGTCGAAGACGACTGAGGCAATGGCAGAAGCAGAAACTTTGGCATTCCTACAAGACTATGTTGGCCCGAGAGATTCGCCCTTATGTGGCAACAGTATCGGCCAAGACCGTCGATTCATTGATCGGCACATGCCAATCCTGGGTGAGTTTTTTCACTACCGAAACCTAGATGTTAGCGCGATTAAGGTTTTGGTCATGCGTTGGAAGCCAGAGATCATGGACTTAGTGATAAAACAGGGCAAGCATCGAGCGTTGGACGACATCCGTGAATCAATCGATGAATTGAAAGTCTATCGCGAGCACGTGCTTAAGATTTAATGCCTGTTTGTTTTTGCATTTGCCTTGTCAAAGCCCAATCAATATGCTCCCGCACCAGGTCGCTGGCGTCGGGCCTAACCGATTCCAGAGCATTGACGATGTTTTCATCATAAGGCGCATTGCCTAGGGCTACCGCGATATTGCGCCGCCATCCCTCAAAGCCAGTCCGCCGAATCGGAGATCCCTCGGTATTGGTAAGAAATTCAGCTTCGGTCCAAGACAGCAATTCAAGTAAAGAGCGAGACTTAAATTGCGCCCGTGCCGAAAAATCTTGATCGATCTGATGGGCGGCAAATTTATTCCAGGGGCAGACCAGCTGGCAGTCATCGCAACCAAAGATTCTATTGCCGATCGCAGCGCGGAATTCGAGCGGAATAGCCGCTTTTGACTCGATTGTTAAGTAAGATATGCAACGTCTAGCGTCTAGCTGGTAGGGCCCAACAAAGGCTTTAGTGGGGCAAATATCAAGACAGCGCTGGCAGCTGCCGCAATGGTTATCGCTCTCGGGTTTAACCTCCGAAAAAGGTAAGTTCGTAAGTAGTTCGCCAATGACGCACCAAGAGCCTCGTTGCTTATCATTGAGCAATGTGTTCTTTCCGATCCAGCCCAATCCAGATTGTTCTGCGAGACGTTTTTCCAAAATTGGTGCACTATCGGTGCATGCTCTGCTGATGAAGGGCCCGTTTGGTAGGTCAGTTGTGGCGGCGTTAATTTTCTCGGCAAGTTTCTTGAGCTTCTGGCGAATAACCTTATGGTAATCACGCCCAAGCGCATATTGTGCAATATAGCCCTGGCGGGGATTTATGAGCGCGGCTTGGGCGGGCGCCATTCGGGCTTGGGTGAGATAGTCCATACGAACGGTAATGGCAGTCAAGGCGCCGGGCAGTAGGCCTGATGGCTCGACCCTCAAGTTCATGTTCTGGGCCATATAGGCCATGCTGCCGTGATATTCTTGGCTAAGCCAATGCTTTAGATGTTGTTCGTGATCGCTTGGCCCGAGGGTAACGTACCCCACGGCAGAAAAACCCAGGTCATTGGCCCAGTGGGAGATGTCGTCCTGTAGCGTCCTTAGTGACATGAATAATTCCATGTGCGGGTTTGGTTATAATCATTAGAGCAAGTTTATCAGGGCCCCTATGATACCGTCGAAACTCTATCTTGCGGCAGCGGTAAAGGCGATTGATGCGCACTATTCAAAAGATAGTGGGCTCGATAGTTATGCATTGATGAAGCTTGCAGCGCGTAGCGTTTTAGCCGAGATATCGACGCGGCTCGACGGCTATTCGAAGGCATTGATTGTGTGCGGTACAGGCAACAATGCTGGCGATGGTTTACTGGTAGCGACAATGTTAGCCGATCGTGGCTGGTCCGTTAACGTTGTTTTGGTTGGGGGTTCAGAAAAATTCTCGCCGGCCAGTCACCGAGCATTAACAGCTTGTAAGGCCAGTCAGGCGAGCTTTATCAGCCCTCCTGATCAGATAGATGCCGAGACGTTGGTAGTTGATGCGTTGCTGGGCGTGGGCTTTCGTTTTCCCTTAAGAGCTGAATATCGATCGCTCATCCGTTTAATCAATTGCTCCGACGGTCCTGTCGTCGCGCTAGATTTGCCAAGCGGATTGCATCCGGATTCAGGGCTGAGCGACGGGGTTTGCATCCAAGCCACGCTAACGATCACTTTTTTGGTACCAAAATTGGGTCTTTATCACGGTGTCGGGCAGGCGAGTGCAGGCGAGATTGTGCTGGCTGACCTTGGTGTGCCTGACGCGCTTATCGATCAATATTCTGCCGAGTCTGTTCAAGTGTTGACCAGCAAGCCTTTGCCCAAACGGCCAGCGTCTGCTCATAAAGGTCAGTTCGGTCATGTGTTGATCATTGGCGGTAACAATGGATTTGGTGGCGCGTGTCTATTAGCAACCGAGGCAGCGCTTCGCAGCGGTGCCGGGTTAGTGTCAGTCATCAGTCAAGCGGCGCATCGTTCGAGTATGCTCGCAAGGTGTCCAGAAGCGATGTTTAGTGCCGCCGACTTCAACACAAACATCGAAGCGTTATTGGAAAAATGTCATGCAGTTGTGATTGGTCCAGGTTTGGGTCAAGACGAGTGGGCTCGAAACTTGCTCAATCAGGTTTTAAGGTCCTCGAAACCAACGGTTCTAGATGCTGACGCGCTCAATCTTCAGGCCGGAACCGCCCTTCCGAGATCGAACGTCGTGTTGACACCCCACCCGAAGGAGGCGGCTAGGTTGCTAGGTCAACAAGACGTCTCAGAGGACCGGCTTGCTGTTTTGTCCGCGTTACAGGCGGTGCATCCGAGCGTTGTTGTGCTAAAGGGCGCTGAAACCTTAGTCGGATCCGAATCAAAAGTTGGCATCAACATCTATCCGAACCCAGGCCTAGCGACAGGCGGTACTGGAGATGTGTTGGCGGGCATGATTGGTGCGCTAGTGGCTCAGGGGCACTCCTTGTTTGATGCCGCAAGCTTAGGTGTGGCGCATCATAGTCAGGCAGGTTTGATGGCCAACCAAAAATTCGGAGAGGTGGGCTTACTCGCCAGGGACGTCATCGATGAGATCCCGCATTCGTTGGCAGGTAATCTTTGATGAATACTACTCTGATAAGCCCTGAAGCGACTGCTGAGTTTGGTCGTAAATTAGGGCGCGCGCTAGATCAGCGAGGGGTTGTTTTTTTAAACGGTACCCTTGGGGCTGGCAAGACAACGCTTTGCCGGGGATTGTTGAGAGGATTGGGCTATCAGGGCGCTGTCAAAAGCCCCACGTTTACCCTGGTCGAACCCTATGAATTGGCCGAGGCCTCAGTCTATCATTTCGATCTCTACAGACTCGCTCATCCTGACGAGTTAGAGTATCTTGGTGTGGAAGATTACTTTACTGCAGAATCCTTGTGCCTGATTGAGTGGCCAGAGCGCGGGGTAGGGTGCTTAATGGCACCTGACTTGGAATTAACGATGACCGTTCAGACGGAAGAGTGTCGGCAAGTGGCAGTGCATGCGCGATCGACGAAAGGCGAGCAAGCGGTGAAAAGATTGGCTGAGTGGCTATGAGTCTCAGGCGCTATCTAATGATCAATTGGGTTTTAGCTGCGGTATTAGCGAGTTTTACTTCGATAGCTGCTGCCACAAGCGCCGTCGAAAATATTCGGATCCACGCCGCTCCTGAAAAAACACGCTTAGTATTTGATATCTCAGAACCCATCGAGCACACGCTCTTCCTTCTTGAAAACCCTCGTCGCTTGGTCATCGACATGCCCGCAACTGCGCTGAAACCTGCACCGCGAAAACAGCGATGGAGAGCTTCCGACCTAAGCGACACTGATATCGATAAGATTCGCTTCTCCTCCGCTAAGCAAGCTGATTTGCGGGTTGTGTTAGAACTTAGTGACGCAGTAAAACCTCGTAGTTTTCTCCTTAAACCAGTGGCTCAATACGGGAACCGTTTGGTGGTAGATCTGTTTCCCCAAGGCAAGAACGCGCCTGCCGCGGCGCCACCGCCAGTTGCTGCAAGATCGCTAAGAGACATTGTTATTGCCATCGATCCAGGTCATGGCGGCGATGATCCCGGTGCGATAGGGCCTGGGCGCACCTATGAAAAAACGGTGGTTTTGGCGATCGCTAAAGTATTGGCTAAAAAAATTAATGCCGAACCGGGTTTTAAAGCGGTATTAACCCGTGGCGGAGATTATTACTTAGCGCATAGGAAAAGGACCGATCTCGCCCGCGAGCGACAAGCTGATGCGTTCCTATCGATTCATGCGGATGCTTGGAAGACACCCGATGCGAGTGGGGCCTCGGTGTTTGCCATTTCTGAGCGCGGCGCCACCAGTGAAACCGCCCGATGGATCGCAGAAAAAGAGAATCGGGCCGACCTCATCGGGGGGGTCGGGAGTGTGAGCTTAGACGACAAGGATGATGTGCTTGCCAGTGTGCTTTTAGATTTGTCGATGACTGCCAGTTTGGGTGCTAGCTTAGAGATGGGGCAAGCGGTGCTTGATGCGATTGCGCCAATTAACAAATTGCATAAAAAACGAGTAGAGCAAGCCTCTTTTATCGTTCTTAAATCCCCGGACATCCCCTCGATTTTGATTGAGACAGGTTTTATCTCAAATCCTGGTGAAGCAAAAAAATTGCGTAGCTCGCGGCATCAAAATCAGATGGCTCAAGCCATATTTGATGGGGTGTATCAATATTTCTCAACGAGACCCCCGGAAGGGACTGCTTTTGCGGCTCAAGTTAGCCAGGGCCAAAAAATGATAGACTACACAATTCAAGGTGGAGACACCTTGTCAGAAATTGCCGTTCGGTTTCGGGTCTCGCAAAAAGCTTTAAAAACAACCAATGCCCTAAAAAATGATCGTCTGAAGGTTGGCCAAGTCTTAAAAATACCAGGGCGTTCTTGATGCGCATCCAAAAGTTATCAAATCGGTTAGCTAATCAGATCGCTGCTGGTGAGGTGGTTGAGCGGCCTGCATCAGTGGTAAAAGAGTTGCTTGAAAATGCCATCGATGCGGGTGCAACCCGAATAGAAGCAACGTTAGAGAATGGCGGCACCAAATTAATTCGGGTCAAAGACAATGGCGGCGGTATTCCTGAGGCTGAACTCGCGTTGGCGTTGTCTCGACATGCCACTTCGAAAATTCAAGCAGAAAGTGATTTGGAGGGTATTGCCTCTCTAGGTTTTAGAGGCGAGGCCCTAGCTTCGATAGCATCGGTATCAAAGTTGGTGATGACCTCAAACGCGGATCAAGGAAAATCCGGTTTCGCGGTTCAGGTAGCTGGAGAGGAGATGATTTCAAGTCTTGCGCCTGCACCTCATAGTCAAGGCACAACCGTAGAGGTCAGAGATTTATTTTTCAATACGCCGGCTCGACGAAAGTTTTTGCGGACTGAAAAAACCGAATTATCACGAATCGATGACGTCATTCGAAAAATGAGCTTAAGCCATCCGGGTATTGCCTTTATGGTCGCCCACAACGGCAAGTCTTATCGTCAGTTCCCGGCCGTCACCGATAGCGCTGACGAACGGCAGCGAATAAAAGCGATTTTTGGGCAGGATTTTATAGACCAAGCCCTATATTTCGAAGAGGCTCACGGTGGCATGCGTTTAAAAGGTTGGATCTCGTTGCCAACTTATTCAAGAAGTCAGGCTGACCAGCAGTATTTCTTTGTCAATCATCGATGCATTAGAGATAAAGTCTCAAGTCATGCGGTCCGGCAAGGGTATCAGGATGTTTTGTTTCATGGCAGGCATCCGGTCTATGCCATTTTCTTAGAGCTTGATCCAAAGCTAGTTGACGTGAATGTGCACCCCACCAAGCATGAGGTGCGATTTCGCGAAAGCCGCGGTGTTCATGACCTGATTTACCGTACGATTCACCATGTTTTAGCGTCGGTGCGGCCAGAGGCACAATTGGGCCGAGCCGGTGACTCAACCGGTTCGAGCGGGCAAGAATTGGCAATAACCGAACAAGCACCGGGATTTGTGCAACACAATATGGCCTTTAGTCGATTGAGCCAAGGGTCTGGCGGCTTGTCTCAGGGCGGCCGGATGCCTGGTAATTGGACGAGCACTCGCTTGGATACTCAGACCCTCGATATATCGAATCAAGACGGTGAGATCCCGCCCCTCGGGTATGCCCTAGCACAATTACATGGCATCTATATTCTTGCGCAAAATGCCGCCGGCTTAGTTGCTGTCGATATGCATGCTGCCCATGAACGTATCACCTATGAGCGGCTCAAAGCAGCTATAGATATGGATGACCTGAGGACGCAGCCTTTACTCGTGCCTGTAAGTGTGTCCCTCAGTGAGCGTGAGGTAGCGCTGGTTGTCGATGAGGGCGAACAGTTGCAAGCGCTTGGTTTACAACTTGAGATCGCATCGGCGGAAAGTATTGTGATTCGAGGCGTGCCCGCGATGCTCAGCCGAGACAATCCCGAAGCGCTGGTTCGGGACGTGCTTGCAGACTTTCTGGAGTTCGGCATGAGTAATAGGATAGACAATGATCGGGATGAGTTGCTGTCCACCATGGCCTGTCATGGGTCTGTCAGGGCTAACCGTCGGTTATCAATTCCTGAAATGAATGCGTTACTTCGAGATATGGAAGCAACCGAACGTAGTGGGCAATGTAATCATGGCCGGCCGACTTGGTTTCAGCTGACCATTGCTGATCTTGATAGCCTGTTTATGAGAGGCCAGTAACTTTGCCAGAGGCACTTGTGATCACAGGCCCTACCGCTTCAGGCAAGTCTGCCTTGGCCTATCGGTTAGCAGAACAATTTGATATTGAAGTCATTAACCTAGATTCCGCTCAGGTGTACCGAGATCTCGACATCGGCACGGCCAAACCCAGCCGTCAGCAGCAGCTAAAGGTACCTCATCATCTGATAGATATTCGCGAGCCATCCCAGCCCTATACCGCTTTTGAGTTTTGCAAAGACGCCAGAGCGGCGCTGGTTAAAATTCAAGGCTCAGGTCGAACGCCGGTGTTCGTTGGTGGAACGATGCTGTACCTGAAAGCGTTACGCGAAGGCATCGCTGAAATGCCAGCCGCCGACCCCGACGTTCGTGCAGAAATTCTTAGGCAAGCCGAGCTCAAAGGCTGGCCGGAGATGCATGAGCGGTTAAAACGCGTGGATCCAGTAGCTGCTGCGAGAATTAAATCAACCGATAGACAGCGCCTGCAGCGAGCCTTAGAAGTGCATGAATTAACCGGCAAAACCCTCTCAGATTTTCATGCCATGGGTCATCAGGGCTTGTCATCAGATTTGCTCGAAGTCGCTATCGTGCCAACGGATAGAAGCGAGTTGCATCAAAAAATAGCCCAGAGGTTCAACGATATGCTCGAGATGGGGTTGGTCGAAGAGGTCGAGCGCTTACGCCAATCCTATCGGTTAGAGCCATCGCTACCCTCAATGAAGGCAGTAGGCTATCGTCAAGTTTGGCAGTACCTAGAAGGCGAGATCGACCATGCGACGATGCGTGACAAGGCCATTATTGCCACCCGCCAACTCGCGAAACGTCAGTACACCTGGTTGCGATCCTTCGCCAAGATAAAGATATTATCTCAGTCATCTTTAGATCAGCTGTTGAAAATCGAGGGGGTCGACACCATATTAAGGTCAGGTTAGTTGGACGTGTTGGCGAAACCAGCAGGTGAGATGTCGCAAAGCACCCGCTGGGGTGGCGCGCGCGGTTTCCTACGGCACGGTATGATTGCACTGCCTGCAACGCGAAGTTCAAAGGAGTTACCATGCCCAAGGCACAATCCTTACAGGATCCATTTTTAAATGCACTACGAAAAGAACGAGTGCCAGTTTCAATTTTTTTAGTCAGCGGCATTAAGTTGCAAGGGCAAATCGAAGCCTTTGATCAATTCGTTATCTTGCTTCGAAACACGGTTAATCAAATGATATACAAGTCCGCAATTTCAACCGTCGTGCCATCTCGGCCTGTCGCACTTGCATGGGATGACCCCGAGGTACAAGAGGCTCTTGATTAAGCCCGTCAGAAACCATTATGTTTTTTGATCGACCAGCGCCGGGCTCCCGTGCGTTGCTGGTTCATCTGAGAAATAAGGTCTCAGAGCTCGCTACGGCTGAAGAAATCGAAGAGCTGACCTTATCAGCAGGATTAGAAGTTGTTGGGCTTGTAGAAAGCGCTCGTCGCGAGCCGCATCCAAAAACAATGGTAGGCGCGGGCAAGACGGACGAAATTCGTCTGGCTGCAATAGATCTACAGGCGGACCTGATCATCTTTAGCGAAGACCTCTCGCCCACCCAAGAGCGTAATTTGGAAGAAGCGCTTCGCCTGCGGGTGATGGGTCGTACGGGCTTGATCCTCGAGATTTTTGCTCAGCGAGCTAGAACCCACGAAGGTAAGTTACAAGTTGAATTGGCACAACTTGATCATGTCGCATCAAGACTGGTCCGAGGCTGGACTCACTTAGACCGACAAAGAGGAGGCGCTGGTGCGGGTCTTGGCGGCGCCGGCGAGACCCAGCTTGAAGCCGATCAGCGGTTGCTGGCAGCGCGCAATAAAAAAATCCGCGAACGATTGCGAAGGGTGCAGCGCCAGCGACACCAGAGCCGTCGCTCTCGAGTTCGCTCTGAAACGGCAACGGTTGCGCTAGCGGGCTATACCAATGCTGGGAAATCCACTTTATTTAATGGCCTCACTCAAGCGAAAGTGCATGCAGCGGATCAATTATTTGCGACCTTAGACCCGACGCTTCGAAAGATTGATCTACCGCTTGCGGGTAAAGCCGTGTTATCGGATACGGTGGGGTTTATCAGGGCTCTACCCCACGGCTTGGTCGAAGCGTTTAAGGCCACGCTTGAAGAAGTCACCGAGGCCAATTTGCTCTTGCACGTGATTGATGCCTCGGCCCCAGAAAAGCAAGCGCGGATAGAGGAAGTGAACGCAGTGCTCGCAGAAATCGGGGCAGAAGCGGTACCTCAACTGCTGGTTTGGAACAAAACCGATATTCAAGGGCCGGTTGGGAAGCTTGTTCGACGTGATAATCGTGGTCGACCTTCCTCGGTGCAAGTGTCCTCGCTCACAGGACTCGGTATTCCTGAATTGTTGGCGGCAATTGATGAGTTGATTGCTGATGATGTGGTCACCACGGTCATCACGTTAGGGCCAGAGAATGGCCTCATTCGGGCAAAGTGTTTCGAGATGGCATCGGTGATAGAAGAAAGTCGAGATGACAGTGGCACGGTTGAAATGCATCTCCGTATAGAAAAAAAGAATCTAGCAAGACTCAACGCAGCGATAAACAAGGCTTAGGCAATGCAACTTCGCTCAATAAATGGGAAGATACCCGAAATCTCGGGAATTGGAGAACAACATGGCTTGGAATGAACCGGGTAACAATGGCGACCGCGATCCTTGGGGTAATCGACAAGATCAAGGCCCGCCGGATCTAGATGAGGCTTTTAAGAAGCTGAAAGATAATTTAGGTGGCATGTTCGGGGGCGGCAGCGGCAGTAGCGGCAGTAGCGGAGGCTCTGGAGGCTCTCTGCTGACATCTTCTTTGCTGGGCGTCGTCCTTGCTGTCGGTGTCATCGGTTATGGACTTATGGGGATCTATACCCTTGATGAGCAGGAGCGCGGTGTAGTGCTGCGGTTTGGTCAGGTTCAGGATGCTGTGGTGATGCCTGGTTTGAGTTGGTATCCGCCCATTATAGATAAAGTCATTATTCACAATGTGTCGAGGGTACGGTCGCATCCGCACGACTCTGAGATGCTGACTGAAGATGAAAATATTGTGAAAGTGAAGCTCACGGTTCAGTACGTCATTGACGATGTTGTCAAATACGCGCTGGAAGTACGAGACCCGGAATCGAGTCTTCACCAATCCACCGAGAGTGCGGTGAGACACGTCGTTGGCAGCACAGAAATGGATGAAGTTCTCACTGAAGGTCGGGCAGTGATGGGAGATGAAATAAAAGCCCGTATTGAAGATTACATGCGGGCTTATGGCACTGGGATTGCGGTAACGCAAGTGAACGTTGACGAAACTGCACCACCAGATGCGGTTCGTGAGGCGTTTGATGAGGTTATTCGGGCCCGAGAAGATGAGGTCCGAGTGCGCAACGAAGCAGACGCTTATGCCAATCAAGTGATCCCGGAAGCGCGTGGTGAAGCCCAGCGTTATCTCGAAGAAGCGGAAGGGTACCGGCAGCGCGTGGTGGCACAAGCGGTTGGTGAAGCCTCTCGATTTAGCAAGCTCTTCGTGGAGTATAAGGCTGCACCTGAGGTGACTCGAGAGCGTATGTATCTAGATACCATGGAAGCGGTTATGTCGAGCGCTTCGAAGGTCATGGTGGATGTTGAAGGTGGAAACAACATGATGTATCTGCCTCTTGACCGCATGATCCAACAAGGTGCCACTAGCACAAGGGGTCAAGGTATGGCTGGTTCGGATTCTATATCTCAGCGACCACAAGATACATCGTCGGCCCGCAGCCGTCGTGAACGACAATAAGAGGGGTAGATAATGTCTAATCGTATAGCAGTGTTATTGGTACTGGTGGTTGGCCTCGTATTCGTTGGTTCCAACTCGATTTATATTTTGAACGAAATGGAGCGTGGCGTGTTGTTGCGCTTAGGAAAGGTGGTGAATCCAGACATCGCGACAGGTCTTCACTTGAAGCTACCTTTCATGGAAGAGGTGCGCATTTTCGATGGCCGAGTGTTAACCGTGGATGCCCCTGCAGAGCGGTTCTTAACCCTTGAGAAAAAGGCGCTTATCGTCGACTCCTTCGCTAAATTTAAAATTAAAAAGGTCGAGAAGTACTACACGGCGACGTCAGGTGATCAAAGACGTGCAGAGGAGCTCTTAAAGCAGCGAATCAATAATGGACTGCGGAATGAAATCAGTAAGCGAACCCTTCATGAGGTGGTGTCTGGTGAGCGCGATGAATTGATGGAAGTCTTGGTTGCCAGTCTCAATGAGGTTGCTGATGCGGAACTGGGTGTTGAGGTTGTCGATGTTAGGGTCAAGCGAATCGACTTACCTCAAGAAGTCAGTCAGTCGGTTTATAACCGCATGAATACCGAGCGCGACATCGAAGCTAAAGAACATCGTGCAAAGGGCCAAGAATTAGCGGTTGGCATACGTGCAGATGCCGATAAACAAAGAGAGGTTATCCTCGCCGAAGCCTACAGCGAGGCGGAGTCCTTGCGGGGTGAGGGCGATGCAGAGGCGGCAGCCACCTACGCCCAGGCGTTCAACCAAGATAAAGAGTTCTATAAGTTTTATCGAAGCATGGCAGCGTACAAGCGGACTTTCTCTGATAAGAATGACATGCTCATTTTAGATCCAAACAGCGATTTCTTTAGTTACTTAAAGGACAGCCAGTCAGGCAAATGAATCACCTAAGGCGCAGGCTTGCATGAACTTTCAAGACCTGATGGTCGGAGCGTGTCTGGTCTTAGTGTTAGAGGGCATGCTGCCGTTTTTGTCGCCGAAGCTTTGGAAGCGCCTGGTAAAAGATGCAGCTGAGTTGAACGACTCCGCGCTCCGTGGCTTTGGTTTTGGTATGATGGTGCTGGGCACACTCTTGCTCCATCTGTTGAATCGTTAGGAAGAACAAGCGCTATGACCATTGAGCATTGGCTTTTGCCTGACGGTGTTGAAGATGTTCTGCCCGAAACTGCCCGAAAGATTGAATACGCACGGAGAAGCCTTATTGACCTTTTTGGACAGTGGGGATACCGGCATGTGATGCCTGCAAAGCTGGAGTTCTTGGAGTCGCTCTTAACGGGTACAGGGCGAGATTTAGATCTGAAGACATTCAAAGTGATCGATCAATTGAGTGGTCGAATGATGGGTCTGCCCGCGGACCTGACGCCCCAAGTTGCTCGCATCGATGCCCATAGCCTAGGCCAGGAGGGGCCAACCCGGCTTTGCTATGCGGATTTCGTGCTGCACAGCCGTCCAGATCATATGTTGGCATCACGCAACCCCTTGAAGGTTGGTGCTGAGTTGTTTGGCGACGCCAGTTCTGGGGCTGACACAGAAATTATCAGTCTTATGCTTGCAGGGCTTGAAGCGCTGAAGCTGGGTGCGGTTCAGCTTGAGCTCGGCGACGTCAGTTTGTTCAGAGCACTGTTATCTGAGGCTGGGCTCACCCCGTCTCAAGAGGCAGAGGTGTTTGAGTTGACGCAAAATAAAGCCAGAGATGAGTTGTCGATCCTGGTTAAACGTTACGGCGTAGCAGATCCCTTGGCCCAGCTAATTGCCGAATTGCCTATGCTTTCAGGGGGAACTGAAGCGCTACTGGCTGCTCAGCAGTGGCTCAAGGACTGGCCAACTTTGCTGAAGGCGATAGCACATTTACAGTCGCTCAGTGAGCAAATCGCTGCCAGATTTCCAGAGGTACAACTCAGTTTTGATTTGTCTGAACTTCGCGGCTTGCATTATCACACCGGGCTGGTGTTTTCTGTTTTTCTACCAGATTCTGGGCGCGTTATTGCTAAAGGTGGCCGTTATGACAATATTGGTGCAGTCTTCGGTAGAGCGCGCCCCGCTACAGGTTTTGATATTGAGTTATTGACGATTGCTGATCGTCTCCAGAGCCCGCCTATGAACAGGCGAGTTAGAGTTGTCAGTGAACCAGCCGCTGACCAATCCGAGTTGTGGCAAGTTTGTGACGCCCTGCGACGGGATGGCTTTGAAGTGGTAGAGGGCACATCGATAGAAAATGCCGATGATCAGGTACTGGTGTGGTTAGATGGGGCGTGGCAACTGAAGGACGAGAATTAAGGGCAACATTGCGGGCTGTGCCGCCGGCTGGAGATATCATGAAGCATCAGAATGTGGTCGTTATCGGAACCCACTGGGGAGACGAGGGAAAAGGCAAAATCGTCGACCTTTTAACCGATTCGGTCGCTGGGGTCGTGCGGTTTCAAGGTGGCCACAACGCCGGTCATACCTTAGTCGTCGACGGTAAAAAAACGGTTCTACACCTCATCCCGTCAGGCATCCTTCATGCTGATGTTCGTTGCTTCATTGGCAATGGTGTCGTGCTCTCTATTCCTGATTTGTTTAAGGAAATATATGAGCTCGAAGAAGCTGGTGTTGAAGTCAGGAACCGGCTGCTACTGAGTTTAGATTGTCCCTTGATCATGCCCTATCACATTGCGCTTGATCAAAGTGTGGAGCGGGAACGGGGTAATCAGAAAATCGGTACAACAGGACGTGGGATTGGTCCGGCGTATGAGGATAAAGTCGGTCGTCGCGGATTACGACTTAGGGATCTCCTAGATGAAGCCCAGTTGCGTTTCAAGCTCGACGGGCTACTCAAGCAGCACAATTTTATGCTTGAGCAGTACTACGGTGCTGAGCCGGTAACTTTAGACGCCTGCATGGCGGCCAGCATAGCGTTTTTAGAGGCCTTAAAACCGATGATGGCCGACGTCCTTGCTGAATTATCTCAACTTCGACGGGCTGGTAAGGGCGTCTTATTCGAGGGAGCGCAAGGCGCTTTACTTGATATTGATCACGGTACTTATCCATTTGTGACCTCATCTAACACAACCGCCGGCGCGATCAGTAGCGGCTGCGGCGTTGGACCCCGATATTTGGATTACATACTGGGTATTACCAAAGCCTATACAACTCGAGTTGGGGAGGGGCCATTTCCAACTGAATTACACGATCAAACCGGACGGCATTTAGCTGACAAAGGCCATGAATTTGGCGCAACGACTGGACGCCCTCGGCGGTGTGGATGGTTGGACGTTTGTGCGCTGCAGCGAGTCGTTGAGATGAATAGCCTAACGGGCCTGTGTATTACCAAGTTAGACGTTTTAGATGGCCTTGATTCAATTGCGATCTGCGTCGACTACCAGGAAGATAACGATGGAGCGATAAAGCCCGTTTACGAGCATTTACCCGGCTGGCAAGGGAAGACTGCATCAATCAAGGTGTACCAAGAATTGCCAGATAATGCTCGTGCTTACCTCGATCGCATTGAAGCGCTTTGCGGCATTCCTATTGACTTGATTTCAACAGGTCCTGACCGGTCGGAGACTATTGTCAGGCGCGCCATCTAGCCTGCGAACTGCGACGGCACTGGCAGGAGAGTAGGGCAAGCTCGATAGCGATTCAGAGCCCTTGCTATCGTTTCGATACAGTTTGATGATAACGAAACTCGACTTTTCTGAATGGTCCGTTAAGTCGCCTTTTTATAAGGGTTAGCAATGCGACCATCGGCAGTCGTATGTGAATCTTGGAGGTTTGTATGATTATTGATCATCTGCGGTTGAGACGTTTTGCTACGGTAGTGCTCGAGCATTTAGGAACCGAGACGGCGAAAGCAGCTGAGACTGCCGACCATTTAGTTGAGGCAAATCTCAAAGGTCACGACTCTCATGGCGTTGGCATGATCCCCAATTATGTTGGCAGTGCGCTGCGAGGGGGTTTGCAAGTTAATGCCGAGGCGCAGGTGGTCAAAGATCAAGGCGCAGTTTTGTTAATCGATGGTGGCTTTGGGTTTGGGCAGGTTGTGGGCCGTCAAGCCACTGATCTGGGTATCGAAAAAGCCAGAGCCCTTGGTATCGCTTGCGTCGGATCACGGAATAACCATCATTTAGGCCGGATTGGGTCCTATGCCGAGCATTGTGTTGCAGCCGGAATGGTCTCGATTCATTTTGTTAATGTAGTGGGTCACCCGCCCTTTGTGTCAATGTGGGGTGGCCGAGACAAGCGGTTGCAAACCAATCCATTTTGTTGCGGTGTGCCAACGGAATCAGAGCCCCTGATACTGGATATGGCGACCAGCGCGATTGCTTTGGGCAAAGTGCGGGTAGCCAGTATGAAGGGGGAGCCTGTCCCTGAGGGGTCCCTCTTTGATCACCTGGGACGGCCTACCCAAGATCCCAATGCTATTAGCGAGGGCGGCTCGTTAGGGCCTTTTGGACAACATAAAGGTTCTGGTTTGGCATTGATGTGCGAGTTGTTGGGTGGTGGCTTGGCGGGTGAGTGGACCATGCAGGATATCGATCAGCAAAAAGAGGTTACCGTTAACCACATGTTGATGCTGATATTGGACCCCAATGTGTTTGGTGGAGCCGAGGGCTTTGCTCGGGAAGTCAATGGTATGCAGGCCTATGCCAGAAGCGCGGCGCCTGCTGAAGGTTTTGAGCGTGTTCAATTACCCGGTGACCCAGAACGTACCTCGAGAGTCAGTCGGCTCGCAGAAGGTATACCAATAGATGCACAATCCTGGCAGGCGATTTGCCAAGCGGCTGAAAAGGCGGGCATGTCTGCTTCCGAGATCATAGCCTTAACGCAGGCTTGACAGGCAAAATCTGCGCCGACAGCATTTGAAGACAAATTTAGGTACAATGCTCGTCCAGTCGAGGACGAGACAGGACTCTCAGCAGCAAAAAAGTGGTGCCGAGAAGAGGACTTGAACCTCCACGGGGTTTCCCCCACTAGCACCTGAAGCTAGCGTGTCTACCAATTCCACCACCTCGGCAACGAGGAGCCGAAGATTACTAGCAGGCTTGTAGTCTGTCAACGCGCGCCGCTTAACCTGGCCTGCAGGAGCGATAATTGATCCCAAAAGACCCGAACTTTGATCGAGAGGCTAAGCGGTATGAGCGTCCGATTGCGAGCCGGAAATTTATTTTGTCCCAAATTTCCGAGGCCGCAGAGCCGCTTACCGCCCGGCAAATCGCCGGTCGCCTTGGCATTACCGACCCAGAGGACAAACGCGCCCTAAAAGCTCGACTTGCAGCAATGCAACGAAGTGGTGAATTGGTCATGAACAAGCGCCGTGGATATCGACTGCCGGTCGATTCTGACCTGAAAGAGGGCACGATTTCCGCGCACCCTGATGGGTTTGGTTTTCTCATGATCGAGGGTTTGTCGTCAGATGTTTATCTCGGAGCACCCGAAATGAAGCGGTATCTGCATGGTGACCGAGTGCTCGCCAGAATGCTTGGAGAGGATGCTCGAGGCCGACCTGAGGCGGAGATAGTTAAAGTCGTTTCAAGATCAATCAAGGAAATCACTGGCCGATTGGTAATTCAAAAGCATCGGGCCTTTGTGGAACCGCTCAATCGGCAAGTGCATCAAGCTGTCAACATTAGCCAACCCATAGGCGCTGAATTTAAATCTGGTCAGATCGTAGTGGTTGCCATCACTGACTACGGTTCGATTAGAGCCGGATTGACCGGTCAGATAAAAAAATTGTTAGCTGATGAGCTAACCCCCGAAGTTGAAATTGAGGTCGTGCTCAATAATCATCAAATTCCTGTTGATTTTCCTGAGTCGGCGCTGATCCAAGCTAAAGCTTGTACTTCTGAGTCCCTAGAAGCAGAAATTAATAAGCGCAAGGATTTGCGTCACTTACCGTTTGTCACGATTGACGGTGATGATGCGAAAGATTTTGATGATGCTGTGTATGCAGAGGCAACGGGAGAGGGCTATGCCCTGTATGTCGCAATCGCTGATGTCGGTCACTATGTAAAACGGGACTCGCCGCTGTACGAAGAAGCCATTAATCGAGGCACAAGCGTTTACTTTCCACAAAGAGTCGTTCCTATGTTGCCCGAAGGTCTGAGTAATGGACTTTGTTCCCTCAGGCCGGATGAGGATCGGCTAGTGCTTGTCTGCGAGCTTATGTTTGATGCCCATGGCAATCGAGGTGCCTATCGTTTTTATGAAGGCGTCATTCGATCGAAAGCACGATTGATTTATGAAGAAGCCGCAGATTGGCTCGCTGGAACTAAAACGGTGCCCAAGATTCGCGACGCCGTAGCCGCATCCTTAACTGCGCTAAATGACTTGTACCAGCGCCTCTGGCAACAACGCGAAGCTCGAGGGGCTCTAGAGATTGAGACCCCGGAGCTTAAAATCGGTTGGGATACAGAGGGCGCGCTTATCCACTTAGCGCCGGTTGCTCGAACCGAGGCGCATAAGCTGATTGAAGAGTGCATGTTAGCTGCGAATGTGGCGATGGCGGAATTTATTACGAGCGCGGATGCGCCGGGTCTATTTCGGGTCCACGACGAGCCTGATACTGAGCGGGTAGAGCGGTTAGCGAGCGCACTAGCGCAGTTTGGGTTAGCGTTAGATGCAGAACTGGGCCGGGTGAAGACGCAAAACTTTCAAAAGATCTTGGATGCCACTCGAGACATGCCGGCTTCAAGCGCCCTGCAAATGTTGGTTTTAAGAACCATGAACCAGGCGATCTACACCCCAGAAGCAAGGCCCCATTTTGGATTGAATTATCCGTCCTATGCGCACTTTACATCGCCTATAAGGCGGCTGTCTGATTTGGTGAATCATCATTTGGTTAAAGAGAGCATCGCAAAGCGCAAACGCGGCCGTCGACCAACGGAAAAACCTGTGTCTTTCGAGGACATGTTGCAGCTCGGTGACCGCGCGAGCGTAACAGAGCGTCGCGCTGACATGGCGGTTTATGAAGTGCTGGCCTGGTTGAAATGCGAATATCTAAAGCAGTTCGTCGGGGATGCATTTGAGGGTGTCATTACAACAGTGACAAAATTTGGGTTGTTTGTGACTCTTGAGCCTATGATGGCCGAAGGTTTGGTTCATATTTCAAATTTACCCAAAAACCGTTATCAGTTTGACCCAGAGCAAAGTGCCCTCTTCGCTGAAAAGACTGGCGCTGCCTTTAGAATGGGTGATCGGGTGCTGGCTCAGTTAGACTCGGTCGACAGCAGTCTAGGTCAGGTCAGTCTGTCGCTAGTGACTCACGAACCGGTTAAGCGCCGGGGACAATCCGCTGGACGGAAAAATGCGCCAAAGCGCAAAGGGAAATCAACTACGAGAGCAAAGCAGGGTCGCCGTGGCAAATAATTGGGTTTATGGCTTTCACGCAGTATCGCAGGTTTTAAAGCGGGCGGTCCCAGGAACGCTTTACCTTCGACAAGGGCAGGTGTCAGAGCGGGCAGAGTCGATGATAAAGCTCGCAGGATATCCCGATTGCGTGATTGAGCGCTGGGAAGCAGCAGCCTTTAAAGATGCTCTTGGTGAGACTGCGTCCCATCAGGGGGTGGCGTTTCTGAGCCGTCATGCGCCTATCGTCCCCCAACAAACGCTTGATGACGTACTTTCGCCGTCGGCTGGCCATAAAATCATCTTGGTTTTAGATGGCGTGACAGACCCAGGCAATCTAGGCGCGTGTTTGCGAAGTGCTGCAACCTTTGGGGTTGACGCAGTTGTTGTCCCGAAACATGGTTCAGCGCCCTTAAACGCGGCTGTATTTAAGCGCTCAGCGGGCGCTGCGTCTCACGTGCCAGTGATTGAGGTGGTGAACCTAGCGCGGGCGTTCAAGCAGATGAAGGCGAACGGACTTTGGGTTATCGGCACCGCCCTCGGTGCCGGTCAGGCATTGCATGAGGTTGATCTGGCCGGTGATGTGGCGCTGGTTATGGGCTCAGAGGGCGAAGGATTGCGGGTGAATACACGCAAACATTGCGATCTCCTAGTTGAAATCCCGATGGCGATTTCGGCATTTAATCTAAACGTCAGTGTGGCAACAGGGGTCTGCTTGTATGAGGCGTTCAGGCAGCGGGGCTCTCAGTCGCCGAACTAATTTGCACATCTCAAGACAATTTCGTAAACTGCGCGGCCTTATTTCTATTCACTCCTTGCTGCACCGGATAACCCGGGTGGCAATTACCGAGAGGAGATCTCTATGCGACATTATGAAGTCGTCTTTATGGTGCACCCTGGGCAAAGCGAACAAGTTCCGGGGATGATCGAACGTTATTCAAATCTGATTACCCAAGGCGGCGGTGCTGTACACCGGGTTGAAGATTGGGGGCGCCGACAACTGGCCTACCCGATTAACAAAATTTTTAAAGCGCACTACGCGATGCTGAACATTGAGTGTAGTTTAGACACGCTTGAGGAGCTAAGCGATGCGTTTCGATTTAATGATGCTGTGGTTCGAAACATGATCATGGGACGCAAGCAAGCGGACTTAGGCGAGTCACCCATCATGAAGATTGAGAACGAAAGCAAAGAGCGCAAGGTGCGTGAAGAAAGCCGCGCCGCCAGGGCCGAATCCAAAGCCGCTGAGGCTGCCCCTCAATCGGATGCTACAAAACCAGCATCAGAAACCAGTGTAGATGCTGAGCAAGGAGCCTAATCATGTCGCGTTTTTTTAGAAGAAGAAAGTATTGTCGGTTTACTGCTGAAGGCATTTCAGAAGTGGACTACAAAGACATTGAATTGCTGAAAGCCTATATTACTGAAACAGGTAAGATCGTACCTAGTCGAATTACGGGTACTAAGGCGAAATATCAGCGCCAGCTGGCAAAAGCGGTAAAGCGAGCAAGATACCTAGCGCTTCTGCCTTACACCGACGCCCATAAATAAAAAGGCGGTCTTGATTCGGTGAAAGGGCTCGCAAATTTTGTGATGCGAGGCCGGTTACAGGCCAGTGGCGTCGCTGCGCTGACCTCGGCACTACCCATATTAGGGTGGTTGGGAACCTCGGTTGTAGCGCTGGTGATTTTAAGGCAGGGCATCAAAGAAGGGCTTTTGGTATTTCTTTGGGCCGCATTGCCACTGATCGTTATTTACCAAACTGGCGGTGACGTCAGCGGTTTAGCAGCTCTAGTCGGCACCTTTGTTTTGGCATCGGTGTTACGAGCGACAACCTCTTGGGAGCTTACGCTGGTAGCAGCGCTGATTGCAGCAACCTTGGGGAGTTTTATATTTTCGGTATTGTCCGAGCCGATTTTGTCAGCGTTTGTAGAATGGTATGTCAGTACGATCGCGACGCTGGCGGAGGAGGCAGGTGTAGCTGGCATCAGCTTTGATGAAGGCCGGCGCCAAGCGATGAGTTATCTTGCGATGGGGCAAGGATACCTCATGATTTTGGCGGTGATGTTAGCGCGTTGGTGGCAGAGCCATTTGTTTAACCCGGGCGGGTTCAAGCAAGAGGTTCAGGGTCTAAGACTGTCGCCGAAGGTGTGCGTGCCGCTCATCGGACTGATGGTTTTGTGTGCGCTAACCGACGGGTACGCTGCATGGGTGGGTTTGTTGGCCATGCCTTTTGTGGTTGCAGGTTCCGGTTTGGTGCATTGGTTTTTCGCACACAAGAAGGTACCAAGTCAGTGGTACTTCGTGTACTACATGCTGTTGATGCTGATGTTTCAATGGGTATCGACGTTGCTTGTTATGCTGGTATTCGCCGATGGTGCGTTAGATTTAAGACGAAGAATTGAATCCAAAGAGGATTAAACCATGGAAGTAATCTTATTAGAGAATGTTGCGAATCTGGGTGGCTTGGGTGACCAGGTCACGGTCAAGCCCGGCTACGGTAGAAATTTTCTTGTCCCCAAGGGCAAAGCTGTGCCTGCGACGGCGGCTAATATCGCTGATTTTGAAGCTCGCAGGGCCGACCTACAGAAAGAAGCCGATGCCCAGCGCAAGGCTGCTGAAGCCAGGGCGGAAAAGATTAACGCGTTAGCGATTAAAATCGCGGCCAACGCTGGCGAGGAGGGTAAGCTCTTTGGCTCGGTGACGGTCAGAGATATTGCCGATGCAGCAACTGCAGCAGGCGTTGAGATTGACCGCAGCGAAGTAAGGTTGCCGACAGGTCCGCTTCGGGAAGTGGGCGAATATCAAGTCGAGATTTATTTGCATCCGGAAGTTAGCGCAGAAATGAATGTTGCGGTTGAGGCTGAGGAAGCGTTCCCATCCTAATCGCAATCCTATAGTCTAGGTTTCCCCTAGCGCAGAGCATAGTTTTGTGGCGATCGACTTGGATGATCATCAGTCCCTTAAGGTACCCCCTCACTCGATAGAAGCTGAGCGGTCTGTCCTTGGGGGATTGATGTTAGACACCGATGCATGGGACAGGGTGTCTGCTTTGATCACGGGAGATGACTTCTACCGTACCGAACACCGACCGATCTTTCGTGCCATGGAAGGGTTGGCGGGTCAAAATAAACCGTTAGATATTGTCACCTTAGCCGAATCCCTTGAATTGCATGGCGAGCTCGAGGCGGTGGGGGGCTTAGCGTACCTAACTGAACTTGCTGCGAGTACCCCAAGTGCTTCAAACGTGGCCGCCTACGCAGAGATCGTGCAGGAGCGATCAACGGTGCGTAAACTCATCGGAGTTGCTCACGAAATTGCTGACAGTGGTTTCAATCCCCAAGGCCGCGATAGCGCTCGTCTTATCGACGAGGCCGAGAGCAAAGTATTCAAGATAGGCGATGAGCGGCCTAGCCGGGGCGGTCCGGAAGGGGTCGGCCCTCTGTTGACCAAAGCCATCGATAAAATCGATGAGCTGTATCGTACCAAGGGCGCACTGACCGGTATTAGCAGCGGCTTTCAAGATCTCGATGCAATCACCAGCGGTCTTCAGCCTTCCGATCTAATAATCGTAGCTGGCAGACCCTCCATGGGTAAAACCGCGTTAATGATGAATATCGCAGAGAGTGCGGTGATTTCTGGCACTCAGCCAGTGATTGTGTTCAGCTTAGAGATGCCCTCACATTCTTTGATCATGCGGATGTTGTCGAGCTTGGGGCGTATCGATCAGACTAAGATTCGCAATGGCCAGTTGGGCGATGATGATTGGCCGCGCCTAACGTCTGCGGTGACTCTCCTCAATGATAAACCTCTGTTTGTCGATGATACGGCGGGATTAACACCCAATGAAATGCGATCGCGGACCCGCAGAATTGTTCGGGAGCATGGGCCCGTTGGAATGATCGTCGTTGATTATTTGCAGCTTATGCAAACCTCAGGAACGCCAGAAAATCGCGCGGTGGAGATTTCTGAGATCTCTCGGTCTTTAAAATCTATTGCCAAAGAATTTGAATGTCCGGTAGTTGCTGGTTCTCAACTTAACCGGGGCCTAGAGCAGCGAACGGATAAACGTCCGGTGATGTCAGACCTGCGAGAATCCGGCGCGATCGAACAGGACGCGGATCTGATCATGGCGGTCTATCGCGATGAGGTCTATCACGAGGACACGCCAGATAAAGGCATTGCCGAGATCATCATATTAAAACAGCGCAACGGGCCTATCGGCCGCAAGAAGCTGGCCTTTATGGGTCAATTCACCAAGTTCGAAGACTTGGCTAGAGACTACGAAGATTACTACGAGTGATGATTGAGGGTGCTCGTGCCGAGATTGACCTCACGGCCATCACGAAAAATCTTGCCACCGTAAGGGCGGCCGCGCCAGGTCGCAAGGTAATGGCCGTAATTAAGGCAGACGCTTACGGGCATGGTGCTGAAAAGGTCGCCAAACATTTAACAGCGGTTGATGCCCTAGCGGTTGCTCGAATCGGGGAAGCGGTGGCCTTAAGGCAAGCGGGGATTGATCGACCGCTTGTTGTGATGGAGGGTATTTTCGATGCCGAAGGCGCTAGACTCGCAGAGGCCCTTGACTTAGATTTGGTGGTTCATGCGCCATATCAGGCAGCGCTTATCAAAAAAGCAACTTGCAAGGTATGGCTCAAGGTCGAGACTGGGATGAACCGCCTGGGTCTTACAACGGACCAACTTGCAACGTGTCTGCAGCAAATTCCGGAGCAACGCATACTCGGATTGATGTCGCATCTATCTGATGCCGACGCGCCTGAGAAGGCTAAAAACGGGCTGCAACTGAACCGACTAATGGTCGAAGCAGATCGATATGGTTTGCCGACCTGCCTGGGTAATTCAGCCAGCATTTTAGGGGGTTCAGCAGGAGACTGTGATTGGGTTCGGCCAGGACTTATGCTTTACGGCGTAAGTCCATTGTCTGGCGCATTGCCACCATTACACCCAGCGATGTCTTTAAAAGCGCCGGTCATTGCGGTGAAATCAGTACCAGCTGGCGCCACCATAGGTTATGGCAGTACCTGGACTGCGCCAGATGAGCGGACTGTCGCGGTATTGGCTATAGGCTATGCCGATGGCTATCCCAGAGAGATTAAACCAGGTACAGAGGTTTGGTTAGGACAACGCGAGCAGGAAATCCTCGGTCGCGTATCGATGGATATGACGGTGATATCCACCAAAGACGGGGACGTGCCTCAGATCGGTGATGAGGCAGAACTCTGGGGCTTAAGGATTTCTGTGGCTAAGGTCGCCGCTGCCGCACACACGCTGCCCTATGTTTTGCTCAGCGGACTGAGTCATCGGGTACTTCGTAGTTATCGGGAGTAGGCCAACGATGAAGAAAACCAAAATTGCTTTTGTATGCGGCGACTGCGGCTCCGAATACAACAAATGGCAGGGGCAATGCCATGACTGCCAGGCTTGGAATACCCTTAAGCAGATTAGCCTGGGGAACCCAAGAAATGATCGTAAAGCGGGTTACACAGGTTCGGTCGAGGCCTTACAAACCCTTGATCAAATTGTGGTTGCAGAGCAACCACGGATGTCTTTGACCTCGGCAGAGTTTAATCGTGTGCTAGGGGGAGGCTTAGTGCCTGGCTCTGCGGTGCTCATCAGTGGTTCTCCCGGTGCAGGTAAGAGCACCCTATTGATCCAAGCCCTCTGTGAGCTGGCGAAAACACAGGCCTGCTTGTATATCACTGGGGAAGAGAGCTTGGCTCAGATTGCGATGCGAGCCAATCGTCTAAGTCTTTCTACTGACCGCCTGAAGGTTATGGCGGAAACTCGGGTAGAGACAATTGCTGAAGCTTGGGATGCCAATCAACCCAAAGTTTTGGTGATTGATTCGATCCAAGTGATGCACAGTGATTGGGTCGAGTCCGCTCCGGGTAGTGTGAGCCAAGTACGGGAGTCCGCCGGGTTTTTGATCCAAAAGGCCAAACAGACTGGCACGATCTTAATCGTCGTTGGACATGTGACCAAAGACGGTAACCTTGCAGGCCCGCGGGTGCTTGAGCATATGATCGATGCATTTTTAATGTTAGAAGGTGACGCTGACGGTCGATACCGAACCCTCCGATCGATTAAAAATCGATTTGGTGCTGTCAACGAACTGGGTATCTTTGCCATGACCGATCAAGGTTTAAAAGATGTCGCCAACCCTTCAGCAATATTCTTGAATCGGTCAGACCTTGATGCGCCCGGTAGTGTCGTCATGGCGGTCTGGGAAGGCACAAGACCGCTATTGGTAGAGGCGCAAGCATTGGTCGATCAGAGCGCTTTTTCTAATCCCCGTCGGATAGCGGTAGGTTTTGAGCAAAATCGCTTAGCGATGCTCTTGGCCGTTCTAAGCCGTCATGGCGGGCTGCAAGTGGCGGACCAAGACGTGTATATCAATGCTGTCGGCGGCATTCGCGTCGATGAAACCAGTAGCGATCTTGCCGTCCTTATGGCGGTGGTCTCGAGCTTCCGCAATCAGCCATTACCGCAAGATCTGATCTGTTTTGGAGAAGTGGGGCTATCAGGAGAGATTCGACCGGTACCCAACGGTCAAGAGCGCTTAAGAGAAGCGGCAAAGCACGGTTTCAAGCGAGGGCTCATTCCAAAAAGCAACGTTTCTAAGCAGGCAATCGAAGGTATGACGCTGTACCCGGTGTCGCAGCTATCAGAAGCGCTATCAATTTTGAGCGACTGGTAACGTTTACGTCGCGAGTTTTTTGTAACGAACTCTGGTTGGTGTCAAATCTTGATTACCCAAACGTTTTTTCCTATCCGCCTCGTACTCTGAATAGTTACCCTCAAAAAACTTTGCTTGGCTATCGCCTTCGAAAGCCAAAATGTGCGTCGCGATCCGATCAAGAAACCATCGATCGTGAGAGATCACCATCATCGCTCCTGGATAGGTCTCAATGCCTGACTCAAGCGCTCGCAACGTCTCAACGTCTAAGTCGTTGGTCGGCTCGTCAAGGAGCAAAAAGTTGGCGCCAACTTTGAGCAGTTTGGCAAGGTGAACTCGATTACGTTCACCGCCAGATAAATCTTTCACCAGCTTCTGCTGGTCCGCGCCCTTAAAGTTGAAACGGCCAACGTAGGAGCGAGAGGGTGTTTCATAGCGACCAATTTTGATGATCTCGCTGCCTTCAGAGATTTCTTCCCAGACCGTTTTTTCGCCGCTTAAGGCATCGCGACTCTGATCGACGTAGCCGAGTTGAACGGATTCGCCGAGACTTATGGTGCCCGTATCAGGGTCGGCTTGACCGCTAATCATTCGAAACAAAGTAGACTTACCAGCGCCGTTGCCACCAATAATGCCGACGATTGCGCCTTTAGGGATACTTAAAGTGAGGTCACTAATGAGCAACTTATCCTGAAAGCCTTTCGACACCCCCTCAATTTCGAGCACTTTATCACCCAACCGAGGGCCTGGTGGAATGTAAAGTTCTTGGGTTTCGTTGCGAGTTTGAAACTCTTGGGAATTGAGCTCGTCAAACCTAGCAAGGCGAGCACGATTTTTTGCTTGCCTGGCTTTGGGCTGGGTTCTTACCCATTCGAGTTCTGCTTTTATGGTCTTTTGCCTGGCTTGTTCTTGGCGTTGCTCTACAGCAAGGCGTTTCTCTTTTGCCTCAAGCCAAGCGGAGTAATTACCTTCGTAAGGGATACCGAGACCCCTATCAAGCTCAAGTATCCAACCGGCTGCATTGTCTAAAAAGTAGCGATCGTGGGTGATGGCGACCACGGTGCCAGGAAAATCGGTAAGGAAGTGCTCTAACCAGCCAACGCTCTCTGCATCAAGGTGGTTGGTTGGTTCATCGAGCAATAGCATGTCTGGGTTTGCCAGTAGCAAGCGGCACAAGGCAACCCGGCGGCGTTCTCCACCCGAGAGCGTATCAACGGCGCTGTCAAAAGCAGGCAATCGGAGGGCGTCTGCTGCCACTTCGATTTTTCTTTCTAAGTCCCAGCCATCGCAGGCATCGATTTTAAGTTGTAACGCCCCTTGCTTGTCGAGTAGCTCCGTCATTTCATCGTCGGACATAGGTTCCGCAAAACGGTCACTGATCGCGTTAAATTCATCGATCAAATCTTTGATTTCTCGGACCCCGTCTTCTATGTTGCCAAGCACATTTTTGTCGGCATCAAGGGCAGGTTCCTGAGGTAAGTAACCTATTTTGAGATCCGGCTGTGGCCTTGCCTCGCCCAAGTGTTCTTGGTCGATGCCGGCCATGATGCGCAGCAAACTCGATTTCCCAGAGCCGTTGAGACCAAGGACACCAATTTTTGCCCCGGGGAAAAAAGACAAAGAGATGTCTTTCAAAATTGTGCGATTAGGCGGCACAATTTTTCCAACTCGATTCATCGAAAATACATACTGCGCCATGATTTAGCCCCCAGACAATCCAAATTAATCAAATACTGTTAAAACGATTAAACCTCAAATAGCCTAGCGTACAAAGGCAGTTTGCTGAAAGCGTTCTAATCAAGTGGTAACAGAAAATTTTTAGAGGCAACGTTGCTATGACGATTCGGGCGGCCGGCACTAGAGCGTTAAAAGGCCTCATAAGCTGAGGGACTTAAAAGTGCCAAATAGTTTGGCTGGGCGTTGGCATACTTGCGTTACGTCTGGTCGTAGAAAATTTTTAGAGGCAACGTTGCTATGACGATTCGGGCGGCCGGCACTAGAGCGTTAAAAGGCTTCATAAGCTGACGGACTTAAAAGGTCCAAATAGTTTGGCTGGGCGTTGGCATACTTGCGTTACGTCTGGTCGTCCTATTGCCTGAGCGATGAGCGCTTGCGGGTTATGGTTACTGCCCGAAGGGCGAGCCAGTTTTCGCAGGTTTCATTTTGCTGCGCCGACACCGTTCAGAACAATACTTGACCTGCTCCCAGTCCTTACGCCATTTTTTTCGCCAAACGAAGGCTAACCCGCAATGGGCGCAATTTTTTTTCGGCAGCTGGAGCTTGTGGTGTGCCATTGGTGATTGCCGCTCCTAGGTGATTGGTGTTGCTTGGCGCATACCGACAGCACGCTTTTCATCGCGATGCTGTCCGCGCTAGCCATCTCGCCAGTCATCTGCGCTAGTCAATTGACGCGCGCTTACCGCGATGACAATGAGACCAATACGCTGCTAATGCACTGCTCTGTGATGATTTTTCGCAGCGCGATGCTCTAAGGTTATTCGCCATCTTAACCTATCGGGATCAGATGCTTGGCTATCGTTACCTGATCCACATGCGTCTCAGAGAGCGTAAATTGATATTGGCCGTCTCACGCTTGATTGGCTCGAGTACCTTGATCGCTGTATGATCGAGTGCTTCTTTGGGTTAAGTGGTCGTTGAATTGGGATTAATATGATAAGTCTCTCTGAATTTTTGCCAGAAATGATCGCAACAATTATTGGTGTTGCCCTCGGTGGTATGGGTGCGCTCTATAACAGTCGACGGCAATTCAATGAAATGAAACGCAAACGAGCGCGAATCTTCCTCAAGAACTTGGAAAGCGAAATCAAAGAAAATATGCAGCAGATTGAGGCTGCACTGCCGATATACCTTGATGCCGACCATGGCAGATCTTTTTTTCTCGGTACCATCGCTTGGTCCACTGCAACGACCAGGGGGGATTTAGCGGATGTATTGGGCATGGAACTGGCAGATTTGGTCGAGAACCAGTACAGGATCTTTTTTAAAATCCGTTATTACGTCGATCTAATGACGCGGCTATGGTTCACGACGCCTGAAGTTGATGGGCGCGAAGAGATCCAACAAGGATTCAACCACCACATCGTGAGTAACTTGCAGGCAGCTATGGCACATTTACCAGAAATTCAGCGAGCCATTGACGAGGCGAAGCAATCAATGGAAGCCAGCGAGTCTAAAACCGGTAAACTTTGACAGTGATCCTAATGTAGCGATTGGCCCAGGTGGGGTGGCGTATGTTTTGCCCATTTTGCAGTCACAGCGAAACGAAAGTAAACGACAGTCGACTGGTGGCCGAAGGCCAGCAAGTGCGTCGCCGTCGAGAGTGTTTGGCCTGTGGCGAACGATTTACCTCTTTTGAATCAGCGGCGCTGATGATGCCCAGGGTAATTAAGTCCGATGGCACTCGAGAGCCTTTCGACGAAGAAAAATTGCGCTCAGGGTTGATGCGGGCCCTTGAGAAGCGCCCCGTGAGTCTTGAAGGGGTCGAGGCAGTACTCATGCGCATCAAGAGCAACGTTCGCGCCACCGGAGAGCCGGAACTCAAGAGCCGGGCGCTAGGAGAGCTGGTGATGCGGGAGCTGAGAACGTTAGACGAAGTCGCTTATGTCCGATTTGCGTCGGTTTACAGAAGCTTTCAAGATATCAGCGAGTTCAAGCGCGAAATCGATTCAATGGGTAAAGCTAAGCGAAAACCGCCAAAGAAAAAATCCCCGGTAGAGAAACAATGAAATGGATGATCGACAGTTTCTAGCCAAGGCTTTCGCGTTGGCGCGCAAAGGACTTTACACCGCAGACCCAAATCCTAGGGTAGGCTGTGTGTTGGTTCGTGACGGCAGGGTTATTGCAGAGGGATATCATCGTCAGGCAGGGGAGCTGCACGCAGAGGCTAGTGCCCTAGTGAATGCCACCGAGTCAGTCGAAGGCGCGACCGCTTATGTGACCTTGGAACCTTGCAGCTATGAAGGGCGCACCCCTGCTTGCGCAAAGGCGCTGATCAATGCGGGTATTTGCCGGGTCGTTGCGGCAGCGGAAGATCCGCATCCGAAAAATCGCGGTGCCGGCTTTGACCTACTCGAATCGGCTGGCATAGAAGTGGTTCGATCTTTAGATCCATTATCGGCAGAAGCGTTAAACCCTGGGCACGTCAAAAACCATAGAGATGGCCTGCCCTTTACGCGACTTAAGCTCGCGGCAACGATAGATGGCTTTACAGCGCTGCCGAACGGCGCGAGTCAATGGATCACCAGCCCAGCAGCACGGCTAGATGTGCAGAGGCTTCGCGCTCGTAGCTCTGCGATTGTAACCGGCGCCAACACGGTGTTGGTCGATGATCCAGCGTTAACTGTTCGCGACCCTGCCATTGATCCTGTCGCCAGTGATTTGATCCTGGCACGTCCAAAACCGGTTTATGTATTGGATTCGAACGCCCGAACCACTTCATCGCACCAGGTTTTTCAAAACCCTAGGGCAGTGCAAGTTTGTGCTGCAGGCACTAAACCAAGTCACAGTGAAGCGCTTGTGATACCCGCCGATCAAAAGGGCCGTATCGATTTGACACATTTTTTTAGATCACTAGCACAATCTGGGGCCCTAGAGGTGCTGGTGGAATGCGGCCCGGTGCTCGCCGGCGCCGTTATGGAAGCTGGATTAGTTGATGAATTAATTGTTTACCTAGCGCCTAAGTTCATGGGCCAAGGCTTGCCGTTACTTCAGCTACCAGAAGTTGCTAAGATGTCGGAGGTTCGCAGCTGGCGAATCGCCGAGTCCCGTCGGGTCGGAGAGGATCTAAAACTAACGCTAAAACCTTAGGCAGGCTGTTGCTTAAGATAGGATAAAAGCATGTCTCGAATTATTGAAGGAGATTTAGTCGCAACGACCTCCGGGATCACCTTGGTCGTAGCCAGATTTAATGAGCTTATCGTTGACAACTTGCTAAGCGGCGCGATTGCCACCCTGAAGCGTCACGGTGTTCAAGAAAAATGTCTCACCGTTGTCAAAGTGCCGGGCGCCTTTGAAATACCCTTGGCTGCCCAATTAGCCGCCGAGCAGGCTGATTGCGCTGCGGTTATAACTTTGGGAGCGGTGATTCGAGGCGGCACACCGCATTTTGATTATGTCGCCGGACAAGTAGCCAGCGGCGTTAATACCGTCGCATTAAAGACCGGTAAGCCGGTGATCTTTGGGGTGCTTACCACCGATACTATTGAGCAAGCCATTGAGCGTTCTGGCACCAAAGCGGGCAACAAAGGGTCAGACGCCGCAATGGCGGCACTTGAGATGATCAATCTCATCAGAAAATTGGTATGAAATCCTCCTCCTCGGCCCGGCATAGAGCCCGCAAGCTCGCTGTTCAAGCCTTATATCAAACTCAGTACGTCAGCACATCGCCATCAAAGGTCATCGAAGAGTTCATCGAGGATAATGATTTAAAGCGCGCTGACATCGATTATTTTAAGGTGCTTGTCATGGGCGCTACAAAACATCAAGCGTCACTCTGGCAGGCGATAGAACCTTTATTGGATCGGGATGGCGATGACATCGATTCGGTTGAACGCAGTATCTTGCTGGTCGGCGCCTACGAGCTGCGAGAGCATATTGAGGTACCCTTTCGGGTTGTGATTTCGGAAGCCATAGATATCGCCAAAATATTTGGCGCCACCGACAGTTATAAGTATGTCAATTCTATTCTCGACCGTTTGTCAGTGGATTTTCGAGCGGTTGAGACCTCGGTCGCAGGGCCCTAATGACCCTGTCTGAGTTCGACATTATCGAGCGCTATTTTGCCCCCCTGGGGAATTTTCGTGGACCTGCTGTCAGGCTTGGACCAGGAGACGATTGTGCGGTAATCATGCCGCCATCCAACGAGCAACTCTGCGTATCGTCCGATACGTTTATCGAGGGCACCCATTTCCCGGTTGATGCGCCAGCGGCCATGACGGCTCGACGGACCTTGGCTGCGGCTCTCAGTGACCTTGCGGCAATGGGCAGCAAGCCTCTCGCGGTCACCGGTGCGCTTACGCTGGCTAGCGTCTCACCGGAGTGGCTCGAAGAGTTTGCCAATGCGTTGGGTAACTGTATTTCGGTTTGGCAGAGCCCTTTAGTGGGCGGCAACATTAGCCGGGGTGAGGCCTTGTCAATTACCTGGACCGTCATGGGTTCGTTGCCGCAAGAGCAGTTTATCAGTCGAAGCGGAGCAACCGAGCCGTCGGATATATTTGTTAGTGGCTGGCCAGGAAGGGCGGGACTGGCATTGCAAAGGCGCCTCGCGGGACAACAATGTAGCAAAAAAATTGCGCAACACTATGAAGCACCCGAGCCCCGGCTGGAATTGGGGCAGCATCTCCGAGGGTTGGCCTCTGCAATGATTGATGTTTCTGATGGTCTGTTAGCGGATTTGAATCATATATTAGTGGCTAGCGACGTAGGCGCCGAGATTGATCTCTCGTCCTTTAACTTCGATCAGGCTTTGGTTGCTGAAGCCGGCGATGAGGTGCTTGCTCGGCGATTGACTCTGACGGCGGGTGATGACTACGAATTGTGTTTTGTTGCACCGCCCGAACATCGCACCACCATCGCAGATCTGTCTAAGCAACTTGACTTGCCACTCACAAAAATTGGTCAAACGAAGGCAACGAAGGGCCTAACATTTTGTCACCCGCCCGAGGGCATGTTGATGGAGCCACTGCTGTTGCAATCGGGTTACCAGCATTTCTAATGAAACCGACTTTCCCTGACCTTATTGGTAGTCCTACGCTCATGATTGCCCTTGGTTTTGGGTCTGGGCTAGCAAAATGGGCGCCGGGCACATTGGGTAGCGTTGTTGGGTTAGGCCTGTATTTGTCGCTATCGTTGTTGCCTGTCGCCGCTTACTTAGGGTTGGTAGCCTTGGCAGGTCTACTGGGTATTTGGATTTGTGCGCGCGCCGCCAAGGTCATGCAACAAAAGGATCCGAGTGCGATCGTCTGGGATGAAATAGTTGGGATCTGGTGCGCACTGATCTGGGTGCCAATCGAACCCTTTTGGCTATTACTCGCCTTCGGGCTATTTCGATGCCTGGATATTGCAAAGCCGGGACCAATAGGATGGCTCGATAGACGCTTAACCGGTGGTGTTGGGATTATGGCTGACGATGTAGTCGCCGGCATCTTGACTTGTTTGATGGTGCATGGCGCGATGTTGGGTGTCTCGATTTTGGCCGTTTGAGGCGGATGCTCGTGCGTATTGTCAAACAATCCGAACAATGACAAGGTAGTCGCTTTTGAGTGTCGCTAGGAAAGCATCATGAAAATTCATCAGAACTATACCTATAACGATTTAAGAAACTTTAGCTACATTCTCGAGCTGGCCAACGGTGATGCGATCGTCTTAGATCCTTGGGATGCGGAGGCAACAGCTAAGGCTGTTGCCGATCTTGGGCTCTCACTGAAAACCATTATTAATACCCATGAGCATTGGGATCATACCCGAGGCAACGAGGCCTTGGTTGAACAAACCGGTTGTGAGGTTTGGGCGCATGAAAATGGCAAAGGAAAGATCCCTGGAATGACTCGGTCTCTCAAAGCTGGAGAAGTGATTGACCTCGAGCCAGAGGTCACCATGACGGTGCTTGACACGCCCGGCCATACTTTTGCGCACCTTTGCTTTTTAATTACCCAGGGGGGCAATCCAGAGGCAGTTTTCACAGGGGACACATTGTTTAACGCCGGCGTCGGCAATTGTCACAATGGCGGTAGCCCAGAGGCGCTCTATGAAACCATTGCCGCTCAGTTTCATACCCTTGATGACGGAGTAACGGTCTACCCGGGACACGATTATTTAGAGAACAACTTGAAGTTCACCTTACACCTTGAAGCGAGTAACGTCGTTGCTGCTGATTGGTTGAAGCAAGTCGAGGGTAATGACCCGGGTAAGAATCCCATCACCACAACAATTGGCGACGAACGATCTATTAATACTTTTTTTAGATTGGGCAGTGCCGAGATCAAGCGTTCGCTAGAAATGCCAGATGCTGATGACAGCGCAACGTTTTTAGCGCTGCGCCATCGGCGTAATAGCTGGTAGGTTTAATCTGTCTTTGAGGAAGGGTGGCACGATGAAGTCGGTTTGTTTAGTTTTAGGCGCGGGTGCTGGCATCGGCGCGACCGTAGGCGCTCGCTTTGCGGGTGCTGGTTATCACGCCGTTTTGTGTCGTCGAAGCGATCAAGCTGGATTAGATCGCTCCGTAGAAGCGATTGTTGCCGCGGGGGGCTCAGCGACGGGCTTTTTAATGAACGCGGTCGAGCCTGAATCCATAGAACATCGGGTTGCCCAAGTTGAAGCCGAGATTGGGCCGATTGACACCGTTGTTTATAACTTGGGTGCCCAAATTGGCTCGAGAAAGTTACAAGATACTTCGTATAAAGCGTTTGAAATGGGCTGGCAAATGGCAACTTTCGGTCTGTTCCGATTAGCACAAGCGGTCGTGCCTGCAATGCGCGTTCGAGGTCAAGGCAATTTTCTCGTGACCTCAGCGACAGCTGCTGTTCGAGGTAATAGCGGCCAACATTCCCATGCGGCAGCGATGGGTGGTCGTCGAATGCTGTGCCAATCTTTGAACGCAGAATTGGCCAGCGAAGGGATTCATGTAGCGCATATTATTATCGATGGTGCCGTTGATGCCCCGGATACGCTCGGCAAAATGCTAGGCCCCGAACGATTTCAGGCGCTTCGAGAGTCGAAGGGTATGGCCAACGACGGGCTTATGTTGCCCGAAAAAATCGCTGATACTTACCTTCATTTAGCGCAACAACACCGATCGGTTTGGACACACGAATTAGACCTTCGGGCATTCTCAGATCAAGCTTGGTGGAATCACTGAAGCATCGAGTCGGCGAGCGCTGGCTAAATCCACCATGAGACGGTGCTGACAAGCATCCAAATAAGGGCGGACTTCCCATGCAAGAGGACTTGATCGTGACGTTTGTTGGTAATGACCGCCCGGGCATTGTGCAAGAGATGAGTGCCGAGGTGAGTGCCTTAGGAGGCAATTGGCTGGAAAGCCAGATGAGTCGGATGGCTGGAAAATTTGCGGGTGTTGCCCGCATTTCGATTGATGTCGAGCAGGTCGAGGCGCTTTCTGAGGGGTTAACCGCCATCTCCGGTTTGTCGATTTTGTTGGAACGGGCGGAGCCAAGCCCCGACGATGTCATGGCCTTGGCCTTCACGCTGAGTATCATCGGCCCTGACCGTCCCGGTATTATGAGCGAAGTCACAACCGCCTTGGTAAGCAACCAGGTAAATCTGGCAGAGGTTGCGACCCGGGTAGGCCCTGCTCCCATGACTGGAGACCAGACATTTTTCGCGGAGGTGAATATTTTAGTGCCCGAAGGCGTGCCCATGGTCTCTCTAGAAAATGCGTTGCAGCGGATCGCGGACGATCTAGCGGTGGATATTCGATTCGAATGATCCGTTTAAAGTTAACGACTAATCGTTGGGTCGGTATTTTTCTTTAGAGCGCTTAAAAACAAAAATTCTAGGGGCAAAACCACATGTCGAAAGCACTGAAGAAACCTATGCCCATAAAAACTGGTTTCTTAAAGACGCTACGAATGCTCAGGCAAAGCTATCGAAACCCCCTGGTGCATGGTCAAGCCCTGCAAGCGGAACACGGCAACGTAGTGATGCAGATGGCGGGCGGTATAAAAATGGTGCATCTGTTCGGCGCTGATGCTCATCAATTGTGTTTGCTGAATCCCAATCAGATTTTGTCCAATAAGAAAGCCTGGGATCGCATCATCGGCCGGGTTTTCCCTAATGGCCTAATGCTGCGAGATGGCGATGATCATCGATATCATCGACGGTTGATGCAAGCAGGGTTTAAAAGCTCCGCTCTGCAAACCTACGCGCAAACAATGTTGCCTCAAACCCAAGCAGCCATTGCAGGTTGGACGCAAGGACAAACCGCATCTTGGGTGCCGGTATACCCTAAATTTAAGCAGCTCACCCTAGATCTCGCTGCTACTATTTTTTTAGGAATGGATTTAGGTTTTGATGCGACTAGAATTAACCGAGCCTTTGAAACCACCGTAGCCGCCTCAATGCCTCGGGTGCCGGTACCGATTCCTGGGAATTTGCTTTGGCGTGGCATTCGAGCAAGAGAGGCCATGGTGAAATTTTTTCTCAGCCAGATCCCAAGCAAGCGCCAAGGGGACGGCCAGGATCTGTTTTCCTTGCTGTGTCGTGCGGAGGACGAGTCGGGCGATCGATACACAGATCAGGAAATTGTCGATCATATGATCTTCCTGATGATGGCGGCCCACGACACCACAACCAGCACGCTCACCAGCATGACGTATTTGCTCGCAAAACACCCTGTTTGGCAGGAAAGGCTGCGGGCTCAGAGTAAGCCCCTTGATGGTGACATTAACCGAGAACATTTAAATCAAATGACGGATGTCGCAGCGGTGATGAAAGAATCGCTGCGGCTATATCCGCCCTTATCAACTTTGCCGAAATACAGTCTAAAAACGTTCGAATTTGAGGGTTTCGAGATACCCAAGGATGCGATGGTGATCACCTACCCGATTCATACGCACTATGCTTCAGAGCACTGGCCGGATCCAGAGCACTTTCAGCCGGAACGGTTTTTAACCGATGCGATATCAAAAAACCGACATCCTTATAGTTTTGTCCCCTTTAGTGGCGGGGCGCATATGTGCATTGGGCTACATTTTGCGGAGATGCAAATCAAATTAGTGATCAATGAGCTACTCAATCAGTACAGGTGGTCAATTCCCGAGGGTTATGAAATGCCCGTTCAGCAGTCGCCGATATCGAAGCCCAAGGATGATCTACCGATTCTCTACCATCGGTTAGATAGGGCATAAATGATTGGCTTCAGATATTGCCAGGCTCAGGTTAAAGGAGGTTAGATGCTAACGTGGTCTCATGTCGTGCTAAACGTGCGCAATCTAGATCTGATGCTCGATTTTTATCAAAACACTTTGGGATTTGATATCACCGATCGTGGTCCGATCGCTGAGGGTGGACCAGAAATCGTTTTTTTAAGCCAACAGCCTTCGGAACACCATCAGTTAGCCATGGTGGTGGCTAAAGCGGAGGAGGCGACAACAAAGTCAGTCAATCACCTCGCCTTCAGAGTGCCGACCTTTCAAGCTCTAAAGACACAGATCCAACGTTTGCAGGATCATAGAGACACCCATTTTTTACCTTTGTCTCATGGCAATACGCTATCGGTGTATTTTGGCGACCCCGAGGGCAATGGGTTTGAGGTCTTTTGGGATACGCCGTGGCACGTTGCGCAGCCACAGGGTAAGCCTTGGGATATCAGTTTGAGTGAAACAGCGGCCTTAAACTGGATTGAAAGCACATTCAGTGGCGAACCCTCCTTCGAGGCAGCGGAGGATTATCATGCGCGCAGGCGGAGCCTGCGAGAGGGTTAGATGCTTGGGGCTTGTGTTAACTCGTGCGAAGCAGTGTTCGGATACGACGTTTTAGGCGTGCATTGGCACCGGAGTCATGAGACGTGCCGCCCAAGCTTGCAGGCAAAGCCGCCTTGCTGTGACAAGATCATGGTGTTTACCCAGCGCCTTGATAATGCGGAATACCTCCAGTGTCCGTGCTTTTAAAGTTGCGACGAGTACCCAATGTGGGCTGGGGTCTGTCTGACAATCAAGTCGATGATCAGCTTTAATTGCATGATCAGGGTTCGCGACGAATTGAGTACATTGCTAAGAAGCATTCGCCAACAGTGCGCCAATCTAGATTTAGGCTAAAGGCTTAAAACGGAGGGAAAGCTTGCATCCTGGGTCGTCGAGGGTGTCAATCAGTAGATCGATGTCCAAATGATTAGGCAGCGCATTGTCTTGTTGAGACTGATGAAATTGTCACTCGATGACAATGTGGCCATAAAAGGTTGGGTAACACGATGAAGGCATTAAAAGTGTTAATTGTGGGTGCGGGTATCGGCGGACTGACGCATGCCTTGTGTTTAAGTCGCGCAGGGCACCGAGTAACGGTTCTTGAAGCTAACCCGCGGGCAGAGTTTTTAGGGGCAGGTGTTCAAATTTCACCGAATGCAACCAAGGTCTTGCAGGCAATTGGCCTTGAACCTGGCCTGAGCCAAAGGGCAACTCAGCCAGAGAACTCGATTTTTCGACATTGGCGTACCGGTGCCACGATCCATCATGCGCCGCTGGGTTCAGCCGTAAAGGAAAGGTTTGGGGCGCCTTATTATCATTTGCTGCGATCTGATCTCATGGCGTTGTTGACGGACGCGATTGCAAAAGATTCCGGGATAGATGTGGTGTACGGGGCCAAGGTTGTGGCTTTTGAAGCGGGGGACGACGCCGTTTTTGTTGACAGCCTTGACGGGCAGTTCATGGGGCAAGTGTTGGTGGGCGCCGACGGAATCCACTCCATCATCCGTCAAGGCCTGCTTGGCGAACAATTGCCAAGGTTTACCGGTCAGGTAGCCTGGCGATTTCTGGTGCCGACGGCAAGTCTCGACGCCCGAGCGTTTTCTCCTGCAGTGACAGCTTGGTGGGGTCCAGGCCAGCATTTTGTCCACTATGTGGTTGGGCAAGGTCAATGGATGAATTGCGTCTGTGTTTTAGGGGCGTCCCAGTGGGCCGAGGAGTCTTGGGTTCAACCAGGCGAGATCACCGACGTCTTAGCAGATTTTAGAGATTGGCATCCCAGCTTAAGGGCATTAATCGAAGCAGCCGATGTGCCTGATATCTATAAATGGGCACTCTTTGATCGACCGGAATTGCCAAGGTGGGGTGCAGGCCCTGTTACTTTACTCGGAGATGCCTGCCACGCAACATTGCCATTTCTGGCTCAGGGTGCGGCAATGGCGATTGAGGATGCGGCGGTTTTAAGTCGGTGTTTGAGTGAAGGTGCGGACATTCCAGGCAGCCTTAAACGGTATGAAGATCTTCGAAAATCTCGCACGACTTATGTCCAAAGGGCCTCACAAAGAAACGGCTGGGTTTATCATGCGCGTCCTCCTCTGACTTGGCTGCGGGATCTAATCACGCCTTGGGCGGGTCAACGGACCATGACCCGTTTATATGATTACAACGCCCTTTAAGACCATCCTGAATCAATGGCAGTCCTGCTAGGGACGCTCAAAATTGGGCTTTGGAACCTTGGTCGTTGTGACCGAACGGCTCTTAACTTAGTCTTAAACCCATGGATAGATTGCAACCAAGTCAGCTCTCCATCACTATGGACGCAAACACAACGGCCCGATAGGGGTGGACCGTGGGCTAGCGCGTAAAGTCTTGTTTAAGTTGGCGCTCGCTAGCCGCGATTTCGACCCATGCAAGGAGAGATCAATGCAAGCTGTCCTAAGCGAAGATCAAATGCAATTCAAGCAGGTTATCGCTCGGTTTTTTGATACCCACAGTACGATGCCGGCGGTACGCAGATTGTCAGAGACTGAAACAGGCTTTGATCCAGTGGTTTGGTCCGAATTGAGCGAAACCCTGGGGTTGCCGGGCACTCATTTGCCTGAGGAATATGGTGGGCATGGATTCGGGCCTACTGAGCTCGGCATCATTCTCGAAGAAATGGGCCGAACCTTGTACTGCGGGCCCTTTTTTTCGTCGGCGGTTATGGCGGGTTATGCGTTGGCGTGCTTTGGTGATGAGGCCGCAAAAATCGAAAAGTTGCCTCAGATAGCGGCAGGGACCACTCGTGCGACATTAGTCTTGGATGATCTTAATCACCCCAGCAAGGTTGGGCGTCTGATTAAGGCGAATCAGGCCGGCGTGTTGACTGGCACAGCGCCTATTGTTTTAGATGGCGGCAGCGCTCAAGCGTTTCTTATCGTTGCTCGCGAGCCAGCAGGCTTAGGGCTTTTTGAGCTCTCGCCAACTTCACCAGGTGTAGAGATCACCTTGCAAGAATCGATCGACATGACCCGGAAAATCGCGCGTCTGACATTACAATCTGCACCCGGCCTTCGGTTGGGTTCGGTAACAGAGCAAGGTCTCTACCAATTTTGGGATCTAATTAGTGTGGCTTTAGCCCATGAGATGATCGGTGGGGCCGCCCGCCTATTAAATGACACGGTTGAATACACCAAAGGGCGGTATCAGTTTGGTCGGCCGATTGGTTCTTTTCAGGCCTTAAAGCACCGTTGCGCTGACCTGTTGATGAGCCTTGAATTTGCCAAGGCCGCAACCCACCATGCCGGGTTTTGTCTTGCAGCCGGGGAAGAGACGACAATATATCCGAGTATGGCCAAAGCGATGGCAGCGGACTGTTTTATGGATATGGCGCGCGCCGCCATTCAGCTTAGAGGTGGCATAGGGTTCACCTGGGAAGATGACACGCACCTTTGGTTTAAGCGGGCAAAATGTGATGAGGTGTTGCTGGGCGCGCCCTATCAACAGCGTGCTCGAATGATGGATATCTTACAGGAGGCTCAAGATGTCGCGTGACGAGATTAAAGCGGAACTTGAACAGTTTCTAGAGGCTGAGTTTTCACCAGATCTGTCTCTGATCGAATGGCGACAGCGTCTGGTGTCAGCGGGTTGGGCGGCGCCTCTCTGGCCAGAAGCGTATTTTGGGCGGGGGTTTTCTCAAGCTCAAGCTGCAGTCGTAACGCAGGTTTTTGCTGAGCGGCGTATCGTTGGCGCAGCCCAGGTAGGACCTCGTCGGTTGGCTGCTGAAACCATTCTCGCTCATGGCACACATGAACAAAAGCTGCGTTATCTACCCAAAATCTTGACCGGCGAGCATGCATGGTGCCAATTGTTTAGCGAGCCCGGAAGTGGATCGGATTTAGCCGGCGCTTCAACCCGAGCGGATCGCGAGGCCGATCATTGGCGGATTAACGGACAAAAAGTCTGGAATACCAGCGCGCATCACGCCGACTTTGGTATTTTGGTCGCGCGTTCAAACTGGGATCTGCCAAAACACCAAGGTCTGTCTTATTTTTTGATCGATATGCGTCAGCCAGGCGTTGAGGTAAGGCCCTTAAAACAGATGAATGGTCATGCATCGTTTAACGAGGTGTTTTTGACCGATGCACAAGTGGCCCTCGACGATCTTGTAGGTGGCGAGGGCGAAGGCTGGGCTGTGGCTACAACAACGTTGTCGATTGAGCGCCAAGGTTTCGCCAGGGGCCGCGGTCAAAGTACTCCGGCAGAGCCCTCGGCGGGTCGAGTTTATCGTGAGCTCGCTCAAGAACTTGAGATCGATAACGAACCCTACACATGGTATCCCCAACGGGAAGGCCGCCCAGATTTAGTTTTGCAGCGGGCCCGAGAAACCGGCGCCATTGAGTCGGATGCTGTTCGTCAAGAAATGGCGAAATTGTTTTGTTTGAGCGAGGCTGCGCGTATTTCGGCAAATCAGGTCTCTGCGCATCAAAAATCCGGCGCCCAGGGTGTGCTTCCTGCTGGATCGATTGGCAAGCTTGGTGCCAGTGTCATAGCGAGGCAGGCGGCGCACGTTCACACCATGATTTCAGGAGCAAGTGCAATGTTGAGTGGTCCTCGGTCTGCGGCAGATGGCATGATTGCGGAAACCCTCGTGTCAGTGCCAGCGATTTCGATTGCTGGAGGTACCGATGAAATCCAGCGAAATATCATTGCCGAGCGGGTGCTGGGAATGCCAAAAGAACAACGTATGGATACTGGGCCCTTCAGAGATATCCCGCGTAATTCGCAGTAGCCTGTTGTCTGGGTTAAGAGATGCCAGTGTAGGTTAACCGTCATCCAAAGTGGTAGAGCAAAAAAGGAGAGTAACATGAGTTTCAAAGGGATAGACCACGTCGTAATTCGAGTCGCTGATATCGAAGCGGCGATTGTGAATTACAATAAGATTTTAGGCTTTGAGCCCGATAGGGCGCACTCAGAGGTACTGAAAGCTGATCAGGCTTTTTACCACTTCGGCAATGGCACCTTTCTTGAGTTAATTTCTCCAACTGATGACGCCTCACCTCTTGCAGGACCTTTAGCGAAACTCGGTGATGGGGTGCATACCGTTGCCTTTGCTGTCGATAATACGAAATCTGTTGCTGAAGCATTGTCAGCGGAGGGTGTACGAACAATTGGCGGCGCCTTCATTCATCCCGGCGATGCCAATGGCTTGTTGGTACAGCTAAGCGAGGCCCAATAGCGCAGTCGAGAATCGAAGGAAATTGGAGAACTACCATGACTGAAGCCCTGGAGGCATTTAGATTAGAGACCCGAGACTGGTTGCGCGCAAACTGTCCACCTGGGGCGCGGGGACCGGGTGAAATTCACTCCGGGAGTACGAAGTTGTCTTTTCAGCCAGACACCATTGCTTGGCTTGAATCGATGGCTGATCGGGGATGGACGGTGCCCATGTGGCCAGAGGCGTATGGTGGTGCTGGCCTAACCCTTGAGCAAACCCAAGTCCTCTACCAAGAAATGCAAGCCATTGACGCTCGGTTACCGCTCGTCAATATGGGCACTCGGATGTTGGGCCCGACGTTGCTTGAATATGGCAGCGAATCTCAGAAACTCAGACATCTCCCACTGATTGCCCGGGGCGGCGCTGCCTGGTGCCAAGGCTACAGCGAACCCGGTGCGGGATCAGATCTAGCGGGTTTGACCACCAAAGCCGTTTTGTCAGGCGATCAGTTTGTAATTCACGGGCAAAAGATTTGGACCTCCGGGGCCCAAAATGCTGATTGGATGTTTTGTTTGGTTCGGACCGATCCAGAGGCGCCGAAACATCAAGGCATCAGTTTTGTGTTATTACCCATGGATCAACCCGGAGTCACAGTAAAACCGATTCGTTTGATCTCGGGTAGTTCGCCTTTTTGCGAGACATTTTTAGACGGTGCAATTGCAGAAAAATCAGATCTTGTCGGTCGTTTAAATGAAGGCTGGGCAATTGGTAAACGATTACTTCAGCATGAACGATCTGGACAAGGTGGCCTCGGCCCAGCGCCGGCACGCTCTCGACCAGTCGGCGTTACAATCGACCTTGAAATGCCAGAAGTGTTAAATCGTTATGCCACCGATCCCGCCCAGAAGGCCAGTCAGCGAGATGCGGTAATTCGTTGGCAAATGCGAAGCCGGGCATTTCAATTGACCCAAGCCAGAATGGGCCAAGAAGTCCGTGATGGAAAAACACCAGGCGCTGCAACCTCCATGTTTAAGCTCTACGGCGCAAGTCTTGCCCAAGATAAGCAATCATTGACCGCAGAATTGATGGGCACTCAGGGCATTGGCTGGGAAGCAGCAGGGTTTACGGAAGAAGAAATTGGCGCCACGCGCTCTTGGCTTGCGAGTCGGGCGGTGACGATTTACGGTGGCACTAACGAGGTGCAAGCGAACATCATTGCTAAGCGAGTGCTTGGCTTGCCCGATTAACTTGGTCTAAGGTGGGGTATCGGGTTTGCCGAGGCCTGCGTTGATCAACAGACGCAATTTAACCACCTCCTGGCCGATTTTCAGTCCATGGCGACTGCTGGTACACTTCGCCCTCAGATCATCAAGAGCATTAACGCATGCCGGTCCAATTTGTTGCCTCCTGCGAATTGCCAACTCAGTTTGGCAATTTCGTTATGCATGGGTTTGAAGATCCCGACACAGGCCAAGAGCACGTGGCATTGACCTTTGGAGAGGTTGCGGATCAGCAAGCGGTCCTGTGCCGAGTGCACTCTGAGTGTCTAACCGGAGATTGCTTATTCAGCTTGCGATGCGACTGTGGCTCGCAATTACAAACTGCGCTTAAGAGAATTTCAGAGACGGGTGCCGGTATCATTTTGTATTTACGACAGGAAGGTCGAGGGATCGGCTTGATTAATAAAATCAGGGCTTATCAATTGCAGGACGCAGGCGCCGACACCGTAGAAGCCAATGAGCACCTCGGATTCGATGCAGATCTGCGAGACTATACAATGTGTCGAAATATGTTCGCCCATTTACAAGTCAAATCGGTTCGTCTGATGACGAACAATCCCGTCAAAATTAATGCGCTAACCAAGCTTGGGGTAGAAGTTGTTGATCGGGTTCCAATTGAAACTGGCCACAATGACCATAATGACCGGTATCTAAAAACCAAGGCAGGGAAATTAGGGCACTTGCTTGGACAATCAAAGCTAAGGTGACAGGGCCGCAGACGCTACCCTAAGAAGGCCTCTCGATGTGCAGAGATACGCGCAACGATGCCCTCTATGTCCAACCCACAAGCACTCAGCATATTTTCAGGCTTATCCGGCTCGATAAAAGCATCTGGGACCCCAAGATTTAGTAGCAAGCCGCGATAACCCGCCGCGGCCAGATATTCATTGACGCCGGATCCAGCACCCCCTTGAATCGCATTTTCCTCAATCGTGACAATGAACTCATGGCTGGCGGCGATATCGTTGATCATGGACTGATCTAGGGGTTTGACAAAGCGCATGTCTACAACCGTGGCATCGAGCAAATCTGCGGCCTCGAGACTCGGCGAAACCATGCTACCAAAGGCAAGAATAGCGATTTGCCGGCCGAGTCGCCGGCGAATGCCTTGGCCTAGGATTAAGTCTTCGTTGGCTGGCGGGGTTTGGCCGGTGATCGAACCTCTGGGATATCTAACGCAAACAGGCCCTTTAATGTCGTAACCTAATTCGAGCATCGCGTTAAGCTCGAACTCGTTAGAGGGCGTCATAATAATGAGATTAGGCACGGTTCTGAGGAAACTGTGGTCATAAACACCTGAATGGGTGGGCCCGTCTTCTAGTAAGCCGGCTCGATCGATGGCGAACAACACGTCCAAGTTTTGGATTGCAACATCGTGAATTAACTGGTCGTACGCTCTTTGGAGAAAGGTAGAGTAGATGGCAACAACTGGTTTCATGCCTTCGCAGGCAAGTCCGGCAGCGAGGGTGACCGCGTGCTGTTCTGCGATGGCGACATCAAAATAACGCTTGGGAAATTGTTCCGAAAACGCAACCAAATCGGAACCTTCACGCATCGCTGGGGTAATGGCCATTAAGCGATCATCTGAGGCTGCTTTGTGGCAAGCCCACTGACCAAAAATATTAGAATAGGTCGGGATTTTTTCATTTTGTCCCGTGGTGGATTTGGGCTCAATTTTTGATAACGAATGGGTTCCGATTGGCGAAGCCTCGGCTGGCTCATAGCCTTTACCCTTTTGAGTGACTAAATGCAGGAACTGAGGCCCAGGTTGATCTTTGATATTGTTAAAGGCAGTGATTAATGATTTTAGGTCATGGCCATCTATCGGGCCCATGTAGTTAAGGCCCAGTTCGTCGAAGAGGGTACCTGGCACTACCATGCCTTTCATGTGCTCTTCGGTTTTCCGTGCGAAGGCTCTGGCAGAGGGAATGTGGCTTAAAATCTTTTTGCCGCTCTCTCGTACGTTTAAATAAAACCGGCTGGATAATATGCGCGCGAAGTAAGAAGCCAATCCGCCAACGCTTTCCGAAATAGACATGGCGTTGTCATTAAGAATCACTAATAAATTCGCGTCTGAGGAGCCGGCGTGATGCAATGCCTCAAAAGCCATGCCTGCAGTCATTGCACCATCGCCAATAATTGACACAGTGCGGGCTTCGACTTGCTGAGCCTTCTTCGCCAGCGCCATGCCAAGTCCAGCGCTGATCGAGGTTGATGAATGGCCCACGCCAAAGGTGTCAAATTCACTTTCTTCGCGTGATGGGAAAGGTGCAAGGCCACCTTTGCGGCGTAACCCGCCCATTTGTTCACGCCGGCCTGTGAGAATTTTGTGAGGGTAGGTTTGATGCCCAACGTCCCAAATTAAATGGTCGGTTGGCGTGTCGAAACAGTAGTGCAAAGCAATGGTGAGCTCGATGACACCTAGACCTGCACCGAAATGTCCCCCAGTCTGACCGACGGTATAAATTAAAAAGTGTCTGAGCTCTTCTGCCAATTGCCCAAGGTCGGCAACCTCAAGCGCCCTTAAGTCCTCGGGCGTATTAACGGTATCGAGTAGCGGGGTGTCAGGACGCGTCGTTGGAATTGAGTAGAACATAAATTCGAGGGCTGAGCGCAGTAAATGAAGTTTACACCAGAGCTATCGAACTTGCTTTAGTTTAGTAATTTCTCTGCCGCAACCAAGCGATTAAACCGATTAAGTTGGGCGTTGCTAAGCCGCTTTGTTTTAGGCTGTCGGTAGCATCGGCGATGAGGTTAGATAATTGGTTTTGGGCACCGGCAAGCCCGAGGGCTGAAACGAAGGTGGATTTGGCTTGGGCTTTGTCTGAGCCTTGCTGCTTTCCTAAGGTTTCAGTGCTACTCGTTTCATCTAGAATGTCGTCCTGTACTTGAAAGGCAAGCCCGAGTTTTTCTCCAAATTGTTTCAAGGCCTTGCTATCGCTTGCGTTGCGGTCTGGATGGAAACCCGCGCTTGCAGCCGCGAAACTGATCAGTGCACCGGTTTTAAGGCTGTGTATTTTGGCGAGAACATTGATCTCAAGGGTTTGGTGCTCGCTCATCATGTCTAAGGCCTGACCACCGACCATACCCTTGGCGCCTGCAGCTCGGGAGAGCGCGGCAATCAGACCGACCTTAGTTTCAGCAGATAATCTGACATCGTCAGCAATAACTTGGAACGCCAGTGCTTGTAAGGCATCCCCAGCGAGGATAGCCTCAGCCTCGCCGAAGGCAATATGTGTGCTCGGCTTACCGCGTCTCAAGGCATCATCGTCCATTGAGGGTAAGTCATCATGTATCAAAGAGTAGCCATGGATGAGTTCCACCGCCATCGCCGTGCTGTCCGCATCATCAAGACTAAGCCCAAGGGCTTCGGCGCTTAAGTAGGCAAGGCAAGCTCTAAGACGTTTGCCACCTCCCAAGCAAGCGTAGCGCATAGCTTTGCCGAGCGAAGATGCATCGCTGGCGCTTGTCAATAAGTTACTGAGCTTTGTTTCTATGCGGTCCCGATACTGGCTTAAGGGATCAGTCGTCATCACTAGGTTCGAAGGGCTCGGCTACAACGCCATCTTGGTTAGCTAGCAGAATGTCCACTTGTTGTTGAGCTTCGTTCAGGGCCTGCTGACAAGCGCGGGTTAGTTCAATGCCCTCTTGAAAGGCCTTAAGAGACTCTTCCAGACTGAGATCACCCGACTCCATGGTTTCAACGAGGGCCTCTAACTTCTGCAAAGAGGCCTCAAAAGGGAAGGCTTTGGTTTTCGGCATGGGATGGCCCGATCAAGGTTTGGTGAACGATACTGCCCAGTCCTTGGTAGGTCAAATCGTCGATTAAAAGGACTTTGTCGGACAACCTATTGGCAGCAGCAGTCATGCGCTCCCGATGGTGAGGGAACTTCCCATCTTTTACTGGCAGGTTTAACTGGCGCTGGTTCCTGCGAGCTGCTCGCAGGTCTACGCAAGGTACGCTGGCGCTCAATTGTCTAACCATCGAAGGCGGCGTTGATGCAGGCTGGACTGGAGCAGTGGGTATCAAGTCGAATTTGACTGATCGATAATCCTCAGTTAGACCAGTTCGAGTTGATAGCTCAAAATAAAGTTGCCGTGGCCTAGGCGATATTGGGGTAGCGTATCAGGGCCGCAACTTGCGCCACCAACGCCCCTTTGCTGTACATCTAGACTAAGGAAGGTTTGATCGACGGGAGCGATGTCATAAGTATGAAAAGCCGGTAGTAACATTTCTTTTGGGTAGTGGCTGGCGGATGCTTCAAAGGGTTGGTCTCCTACAACTTTAAACATTGACTGCGCAGAGGCTCTGAGGCAAAGCCAACGCACGTCGGTTAGGTTGCCATGGTCTTGAGGCAAAATATAAGGGACGTATTGTTCAGTGACGGTGCTCTCGTGAACCTTCAAAACACCCGATTGCTTGCGGTCTTGATAAGTTTCATGGGGGCCTCTGCCGTGCCAAGCTAGCTGCTCAAAACCCGGCTGCAGACAGTAGCGAACCCCAATTCGGGGCAGATCCTCAAGGGCTTTGGGTACCCGAAAGTGATGCCGCACCGAGAGTTGATCGTTGGCGTTCAAGGTGTACTCATGCTGGCAACGAATTTGGCCGCCAGGCATTTTGATCAAGCTCGATTGTGACCAACCTAGGACGCTGGGGTCTTGGCGTCTAACCTTCGGGGCGCTGTAGGAGGTCTCGGCCTCAAAAAGACCTTGCGCTTGCCATCGGCCGAGTGCTTTACCTTGTTGACCGGTCCAACCTTTGATGCCGTCGTTATCAATCGGTGCCCGCCAGATATTCATTTCCATGGGGCTTGCAAAAACCGATTGACCGGCGGTGGTAAGATCGGTGAAGCCGCGATTGGTAAAGGTCAGCGAGATGCGGTCGCTCTCGATATGGAGACCAGACTGGTTCCGTTCAACGGACGGCGACCATGGTTTAGAGAGGGTCATTTTAGTCGGTTTAGGATCAATGGTCTTAAGCATGATTTGCTCCCACGCGACCATATGTCCAGCCTGACACCAAGCGGTTTCTTGAGTCATTGTAAATTCAAAGATTATGCTGTGTTCACCAGGCAATCTCTTGCAGTGCGCTGGGCTTGATATCAGTACCTGAGTCGATCCTTGTGGACCGACACTCGGCAAATGCTCGGTGTCAGAGACCTGACTTATGCCGTCGACGAGATAGTGCCAGGTTAGTGTGAAGTCGGATAAATCGATAAAATTGTGCAGATTCTGGATGCGAAAGTATTTGCCTTGTGCCTGTACTCTAATGGGCTGAATCACCTTTTTATATTCGATCAAACTGCTATGAGGGGTTCTGTCAGGCCAACATAAGCCGTCACAAACAAAGTTTAGATCATGAATGGTTTCGCCAAAATCCCCGCCGTAAGCCCAGTAGGACTGCCCTTGGCGATTGTCCTTCAAACCGTGGTCAATCCATTCCCAGACAAAGCCTCCTTGTAAACCCTTGTGCCTCTCGATGGCCGCCCAATACTCTGCCAAATTGCCGCCGCTGTTACCCATGGCATGGGCAAATTCACACAGTATTACCGGGCGAGGATCTTCGCTGGTTGTAGCGTGTTCGATGAGATCATTGACCGAAGGGTACATCGGGCAGACTAAATCAGAGCCTTCTGGATTGGCGTCCCAATCGCGACCTACGCCCTGCTCACAAATGGCATTCTCGTTATGAATAGGCCGGCTCGGATCAAAGCCCCGAATCCAGCCCGCCATAGCCAATTGATTAGGTCCAAAGCCCGTTTCATTGCCGAGACTCCAGGCGATGATAGCGGCATGATTTTTGTCCCGCTCTACCATGCGCGCGGCTCGCGATAAAAACGCAGGTGCCCAATGACTATCTTGACCGAGCTGCGCGTAATGGTGGTGTGCTTCGAGATTGGTCTCATCGATGACGTACAGACCATACTCGTCACAGAGTTCTAGAAAGCGTGATTGGTTGGGATAGTGGCTGGTTCGTACTGCGTTAATGTTGTGTTGTTTCATTAATTCGATGTCTTGTCGCATCAAATCTTCAGAGATAACTTTGCCGGTTAGATCGCAATGATCGTGGCGGTTTACGCCCCTTATAAGGACCGCTTGGCCGTTGATTAATAGTTCGCGGTCAGCGATTTCGATATGTCGGAACCCAATGTTGAGCTGAGCGCATTCGAGCACTCGGTCCGATGGGTCAAACAGTGTCACTGTCAGTCTATAAAGATCCGGCACCTCACTTGACCAAGGCTTAACGCGATTCAGCTGTTGGTGACAGTGGATTACAGCGCCCTTGCCAGTGACCGGGTAGAAATTAGCTCGACCAACCGCTCCCTCCAAGTTGGGCGTTAGATTACGTTTGCTGCCGACGGCAGTTAAGGTTGCACTAATCCGATGGGCTATCGCGTCTCGGCCTTCTGCAGCCAACCGCACTGTTAGATCGAGCGCGCCGCTGCCATCTTGAACATTGAAGGTAGGCTTGGCATAAACGTCTCGAATATTCACGGCAGGGCGTTGGGACAATCGAATAGGCCGGTGGATGCCCGCATGCCACCATTGGTCTTGATCCTCAATATAACTGCTGTCGCTAAAGCGCAACACCATGAGCGCGATAAGGTTGTCGCCGGTTTTTAGATAAGGGGTCAAATCAAACTCTGCCGGCAACCTTGAATCCTTGCTAAAACCCACTTCGGTTCCGTTGCAGTAGACGTAACAGCAATTTTCGACACCTTCGAGGATAAGAATGCTGCGCATGCGGCTATTCTTATGTTTTAACTTAAGGCGGTACAAACCTGTTGGGTTGTTAGCCGGGACCTTGGGCGGTTCTTCACGAAACGGCATGCGGACATTAGTGTAGATCGGCTTATCTTTTGAGTCAGGGTCCATGGTCCAAAGCGCCGGTAGCGTTACTGGCTTGAAGTGATCGTCGTTAAAATCGAGGGCTTGCCAGTGCTTTGGCGCGTCATCTGGGCGCTCGATTCGGTGAAAGCGCCAACCCTTGTTTAGCGTCTTGTCCCGAGAACTTTTGCCCGCAAGGCTCTGATCAAGACTGGCAAATCGATGAAAATGTGCTGCCGCAGGTAGTCGGCCAAAAGCGAGGGTTTCTGGGTTTTCCCAGTGGGGATGAGTCACAAAATACTCCAATTTACGTGTCTAGTCAGGGTCAATCGAGATCTCGATATCGAGGCATATTAAACAAAATCGCGACAAGAATAATCAGCCCGAGCGCCGAGCTGCCTACCGCCCATTGTGGACCATAGAGATCAGCTAACACGCTAATCGGATAAATACTGATCGAAAGCACGGCCATTTCCAACATGTAAATGCTCATGACCCGGCCTCTGAATTCGTCGTCGACATAGGATTGAATTAACACGTTGCTAAGTGACATTCGAGTGGCTTGGCCAAAACCAACAATCGTTAACAATATTACCGATAGCCAATAGTGGGTAGAGAGAGCAAACCCGAGCAAACTGATGCCCATAATGCCGGCGCCCCACAATAGGATTCGGGCTCGTTTTCGATTGCCGAAAGTAGCGATATAGAGTGAACCCAGCAGCGAACCGACGCCTGAAAGCGAAATCAATAGGCCCAACCGCTCCGGACCTGCATCCAGCACATCTTTGGCAAACCCTGGCAAAATCATGAAATAGGTCAAACTAAAAAAGACCATAAGAAAGTTGCAAACCAGCAACATAAAGATGATCGGTGTATCGAGCACGTATTTAAACCCAAGGCGCAGCTCTCTCAACATCGAGCCCGTGGGTATGTCAGCGTCGGCCTTATCGATGACATCGATAAATGACATGAGCGCAGCGGACCAAAGGTAAAGAGCCGCCATTAAGAAATAAACCCACTTGGCTGGATCGATATTGCCATCTCCGCCACCAAGAATCGCCACCAATCCTCCGGCCAGCCCAGGTAACAATAATCGCGCGCTATTCATGCCGGACGTGCTTAAAGCGATGGCGTTGGTCAGTCGATCCAAACCCACAATATCCTTGGTGAAGGCTTGGCGGGCCGGCATCATCGCATTCATGACTAAGCCTTGTAGGATCGATGAAATCAACAAGTGTACAAATGCCAACTCACCCAAATAAATGAGCGTGCCGATCCAGCCGGTGATGAGGGCGTTGGCAATTCCGCTGATTTGGAGCACGACTTTTTTTTGCTTAACCCGATCGGCAACTACTCCTCCCAAAGGTGCAGCAATTAATCCTACAAGGCCACCGGCAGCGGTCATCCAACCTAACTTTTCATAAGACCCAGTAATCTCATAGACGAGCCATCCCCGAATAAACATCTGAATGTTCATAGCCGCGAAATTGCCGCACAACGCTAGGAAAAACCATCGATAGTTTTTGAGTTCAAACGCAGCGAAGGTGCCGCGCCATTTTGATGACCGCCCTGCTTTTGGACTGAGACGCTCGTCGGCTGCCGAGCTTGTATTTTTGCTCATCTTGGCAATATAGCAGTTGCGCTTGCTGAAGATATAGCGCTGACATTGACAAAGGCGCTGGTTTTTAGCAGATGTGACCAGCAAATTCGGCGCTGCGGCTTGAGGTGTTTTGAGCCATCGAGATTAATGCTTCAGTGCCCGCTTTGGTCCACCTTCATCTTTATTCAGTAAGGCCTTATTGAGTAGGGTCTAGCCGACAGTCGATGCAGTGGCGTCGTGCCTTTGGCTTAACGTGGCAGTCTAAGCGCTGACAAAGCGTCCTCGGCGATTTTTGTCGGCAGTAGCGTTTGCGACTGCTCAAGGTCTGAAATTGCGCCTTTGGTTCGCCCCAAGTTTTGGCGTGCCAATCCTCGGCCCAAATAGTAGCGAAAATGTCGATTGTTGATAGCAATGGCCTGGGCGAAAAACTGTTCGCCAGCGGTCGCGTCCTCCCGGGCAAGGGCGATCTGTCCGGCTAGCCCGAAAAGGTAAGCCTCAGACTGGGTCAAAGTGAGCGCTTGGCGAATGAGTGCTGCCGCGTCGTCGAGTTCGCCGGCGCTTAGCTTAGCTGCTGCCTGATCGCCAAGATCATAGGCGGGGGATAGACTGCTAAGGCGGTCTAGTTTGGATTGATAACGATCAAAGCCTTGAATCACATCTCGGGTACGGCCGGCTTTCAGTCGCGCAGCAGTTTGCTGATTTCGTTGCACCCGTTCTTGAGATGGGGGATGGCTTGCCAGTAGGCCGTCTAGCCAAGAGCCAGATCGACCTTTCGATAAAGCCACGAAGGTTTCTTGTAGGGTGACCGCGGCTTCCGGGTCAAAGCCCGCCCGTTGCATGTAGACCATGCCAAAAGCGTCAGACTCTAACTCGGCCTCTCTGCCGTAAGAGCTAACTATAAATTGGGCACCGAGCTGAGCCCCGTTCTCGAAAACGGAAGCATAACGGTCGTTTTGCGTCTCGATGGCTGACCCGGCGGCGCTAATAACGGTCGACAGTAAAATATTTCGTTCCACAGATTTCGCACTGTGGCGTGCTGCTGCATGAATGATTTCGTGACTTAGCACGGCGGCAAGTTCAGCCTCTGAATTCAATCGCGTAAGCAGCCCCCGATTAATCGCAATTTTACCCCCGGGCAACGCCCAAGCATTCGGTGTCGAATCGTCAATAATGACAAACTCGTAGGGAAGGCGCCTGTCAGCGACACGGGCTAATTGTTGGCCAATATCCTCGACGTATTGAGACAAGGCAGGATCACTCACATAAGGCCCACCTTGAGCTTGCTGGCTTGGCTGATACTGATTTTGGCCAAGGTTGATCTCCTGCGCTTCACTGAGCAGGCTGAGTTCATTCTTACCGGTTACAGGATTGACGGCGCAACCAGCCAATCCGAGTGAAGCGAGTAAACCGGCGAGGTAAAGGAAGCGTAATCGGATGATGTTTTTCATGAGGTGATGCGTTTGTTTAGATGGCCACAATTCTCTATGAAAACCCACTTTTGATCTAGCGTGCTATGCTCGTCGTTCTAAACGATGCGTCAAACCTTAAGTGAATTGTCCGTGCTAGATATCATCGAAATCGAAACCTTATTGAGCAGGCGCCGGTCGGTTGACCCGCCGGTGAGTGCGGGTCAACGTCAGGCGGCAGTTGCATTGATATTAGATCCCCAACCCGACGGTCTCGAAGCCTTATTTATTCTGAGAGCAAAAAAACCCGGTGATCCATGGTCGGGTCAGATGGCAATGCCTGGCGGGCACCGTGACCCTGATGATGAGTCGTTACAAGCAACCGCTAGCAGGGAAACTTGGGAAGAAACGGGTCTAGATATCAGCGAGAAAGGTCGTTTCCTTGGGTCGCTAGACGGTATTCGGGCGAACCCAAGATCAGGCATTGATCTAGTGGTAACGCCCCAAGTATTCGTTCTTAATGAATCCAGGCCGGATTTGACACCCAACGAAGAAGTGGCTGAGGTCTTATGGGGTAATCTCAATGGCATGAAGACTGGCGCATTAAAAACCGAGGCACAATTTCCAGAATTTCAGCGGTCCGGTAGTTTCCCAGGCTATCGAGTCGGAGATCAGGTCGTTTGGGGGTTGACCTTTCGCATGCTCAACGATTTTTTTGATTTATTGCCGTGAAGGTCATGGGTAGGGCTGTCTAGCAGCGCTCTTTGGTGTCGACAGATTTACCCACAACATCAAAGCGGTGAGCGGAGTGGTAGGCTGACCTCTGATCAATGGGTTTACAATCCGATACGAGACAGCGGCATAAGCGTTGCACGTCTTAAATGTTCAGAGGTATAAGCACTTAGAAGCTGTTAGCACCACCGTAAACTAAATGCATCGCCGCGTCGGTCGACGTACGCGGCATGACTGGGTCCAAAATGGGCCGGCATCAATAGCAGATTATCCTCCGCGCAAGTTTCAAGCAGGGTTCGCCGGGCGTCGATGGCTTCGTTCGGAAGCTCGCAATAGGCACTGTTCATCCAAGGTTCATAGGCTTGCAGGGGATGATGACAAATATCACCACAAAACCGAGCGCCCTCGCCCTCGCTGGCGACGCTCAAGGTTATCGAGCCGGCCGTATGGCCTGGAGTGAGTTGTATGGAAAGCCGATCGCTGATGAGGTCGTGGGATTCCACGACAAGATCCGTTTGGCCAAGGATGGGCGCGATACTGTCGTAGTAAGTTTTTTTGTTAACCAGAGCGAATTGATCGCTGTCGTCAAGGTTTTGAAGAGATTGCTCGAGTTGCGCTAACTCGACCTTTGAAAAAACGTAGCGCGCCCTAGGAAAGGTCGGTTGCCAACTACCGTCGATGAGCTGAGTATTCCAGCCAACATGGTCAACATGTAAGTGAGTGCATAGAACATAGTCAATCTCTGCAGGTGACACTCCCGCGTATTGCAGCTTGGCTGGCCAGTTGGTCTGCATTTGATGCCAGTCACGATAAGGGTTGCGATCTTTATCATTACCGATACAGCCGTCTATTAAGATTTTATGATGCGGCGTTTCGACGAGCCATGAGTGCATTGAGGCGATGATGCGGCCAGAGGTCATGTCGAGGTGGTTGGGCAGCAGCCAATCCTGATGTTTTTTAATGAGGTCTTTATGAAAGTCAGGAAAAAAACGAACCGGATCGAATAATGGGCCGATGAGTTCCTCGATACGTGTGATTTTGGTATCGCCTAATTGCCAGGATAGATTCATAGGGTCCATACCTTTTCTTAGAAGCCTATGAGACTATAAATTAATTCGATCTCGAGGGGGACCAATGAAGAAAACAGTCGCCATGCAATTACCAGCAGTCGCCAAAGAAGCGCCTGTTTCGGCGCGTTACGCGCTCGAGCTAGAGGCGCTTGCTCCGATCGCAGACATTATAGAAGTCGATGGCACAACGCCAGAGCGGTTTATCGAAGGGGCAAGACAAGCTGACGCGGTGATGACCTCTTGGGGAATCAACATTGATGCCAATATTATCCAAGGTCTTGAGCGCTGCGTGGTCATTGGCGTTGGCAGTGTGGGTGTTGATATGGTCGATGTTGATGCCGCAACTGAAGCTGGCATTGTTGTTACCAATGTGCCGGATGTTTTTATCGAAGAGGTCGCTGATCACACGCTGATGTTGTTGCTTGCCGCCGGTCGTCGGGTCAAGTTGATGGATAAAATGGCTGGCGATGGGCGCTGGTTTGAGGGTCGGCCCGTGCTGAATCATGTCCCGCGACTCTGGGGACAGACGCTCGGATTGATATCCTTTGGCAACGTTGCCACAGCAGTTGCTCGCCGGGCAAAAGCATTCGGGTTACACATCATTGCTTATGATCCTTTTGTCTCAGAGCTCAAGATGACCGGTGAGGGTGTAGAACCGGTCTCTTATGCTGAGTTATTGGCGCGCAGTGACTATCTGTCGGTGCATCCAGGTTTGAACGATGATACCCGGGGAATGCTCAGTGATGCGGAATTCGCCGCTATGAAAAACTCGGCAGTCGTCATCAATTGTGGACGGGGCGCCGTGATTGATGAAGCGGCGCTGATTCGTGCGCTGCAATCGGGTGAAATTGCTGCCGCGGGTTTAGATGTTTTAGAGCAAGAACCCCCGGAACTGAATAATCCGCTGTTAGCGATGGACAATGTGCTGATTACACCTCATGCGGCTTCGGCAACAACGCGGATGCGCACAGAAACGCGTCGCCGCAATGGGCGAGAGGTGGCGCTTGCCTTATCCGGTCGTTGGCCAATGAGTTGTGTCAATCCAACGGTCTTGCCCCGAACGCCATTACATCGCTGGCAACCTTATCCCATGGATCGCGGCCCCAATCGATAAAGGAGTAGTAAAGATGCAAGTGACTGAGGCAATTGCTGAAATTCTAAAGCAGGAAGGCGTTAAGTTTATTATTGGATACCCTGTTAATCCCATCATCGAAGCCGCAGCGATCGCAGACATTCGGACCATTATTGTTCGTCAAGAACGCGTTGGCTTGCATATGGCAGACGCAGTCAGTCGGCTCAGCAGCGGTGATGATATTGGGGTCTTTGTCATGCAGCATGGTCCAGGTGCCGAAAATGCCTTTGGAGGTGTTGCTCAAGCTTATAGTGAATCGGTGCCTTTGCTGGTAATGCCCGCGGGTTATCAGCGCCGATTGGCACACTATTACCCTAATTTTAACTCCACGCTGAACATGCAGCATGTGACCAAAATGGCGGAACCGGTGACTCAAGGTCGCGCATTGCCAGAGGTGATGCGACGGGCTTTTTGGCAGCTTCGCAATGGTCGAGGCGGCCCTGTTCTGGTCGAGGTTCCCTTAGATGTGTTTAGAGAAGAAGTGCCCGATTTTACCTATGTTCCCAGCTTTAAGGTGCGGAGTGCTCCGGATCCGAAAGATATTGAAACCGTAGCGGAAGTCTTGGCTGCAGCAGAGAGGCCGGTGATCTATGCTGGTCAAGGGGTGCATTATGCTAAAGCCTGGGATGCTTTGCGGACGCTAGCCGAGCGTTGGCAGATCCCGGTGACCACGAGCCTTGAAGGCAAAAGTGCCTTTCCTGAAGACCATGCTTTATCGCTAGGCTCAGGGGGGCGGGCAATCCCCAAACCTGTAGACACATTTTTAAAAGACGCGGATGTGATTTTTGGTATTGGCTGTAGTTTCGCGCTAACGGCATTTGGTGTTCAGATGCCAAAGGGCAAGACCATTATTCACAGTACGCTGGACTCAAAGGACTTAAATAAAGATGTGCCCGCGCAATATGCCTTATTGGGTGATGCCAAGCTTACGCTGGAAGCGCTCAACGCGGCACTGGAGGGTCACGCTCGTGATAAGGCGCTTGCGCGCTCAGGCGTTGCTGATGACATCGCTGCCGATAAAGATGCTTGGCTCAATGATTGGATGCCCAAGCTTACATCAACTGAAGCACCCATCAGCCCTTATCGAGTGATTTGGGAGTTGCAGGCGCAAGTGGATCCGGCGCAAACGATCATCACCCACGATGCTGGGAGCCCAAGAGATCAGTTATCGCCGTTTTGGCAGAGTCGTTTTCCTTTGAGCTATATTGGTTGGGGTAAGACCACGCAGCTAGGTTACGGTTTGGGCTTGGCAATGGGCGCAAAGCTTGTGCGTCCAGAAGCGCTTTGCATCAATGTCTGGGGTGATGCCGCAATTGGGTTTACCGGTATGGATTTCGAGACTGCGGTTCGCGAGCGATTGCCAATCCTATCGATATTATTCAATAACTTTTCGATGGCTATAGAGTTACCCATTATGAAGGTTGCGACGGAGAAATATCGAAGCACTGATATTTCAGGGCATTATGCCGATATGGCCAAGGCCTTTGGCGGTTACGGTGAGCGAGTGACAGATCCCGAGGAGATTGCTGCTGCGATCGCCAGAGGCATTGCTGCAACCGAGCAAGGACAGCCCGCTTTGCTAGAATTCATTACCTCACAAGAACTGGCGATCTCAAGTTTTTAGCTGCATCGTCAAGCCGCGTCGCGATAAGACTCGAGGGGTTTGACCCTCCGAAGCCCGGCGGGCAGACTGAAGGCTCGGTTGAGCTTAATTTGATTGGCGTTTAAGGGTTGGTTTTCCCAGCAAGGGTTGGGTTTCCCAGCCAGCGGGATTTTGATGTGATAGGTTCTTAAATGGTTTAGCTAAAGACAGACACAGACCGATACAGATTGATAAATAGATAAATAGATAAATAGATAAACACATACATACATACATATAGATACATACATATAGATACATTTAGATACAGATAGACTTAAGCTGAGATTATGGTCGTGTCTGTGAGTAAAAACTTAACAACCTCAGATTTTTTTGGAGAAGTGTAAATGACGGAACATCAAACTTTTTGCCGCTATTGCCACGCCTACTGCCCGATGGTCGCAACCGTGTCTGAGGGCAAAGTTCAGTCGGTCAAACCTGACACGACCAACGCGATGTATGGCGGCTATACCTGCATTAAAGGACGGCAACTGGTTGAACAGATGTATCAACCGCAACGGCTCACAAGCTGCCAGAAAAAAACTGAATCCGGGGAGTTTGTGACGGTCACGAGTCAGCAAGCCTTTGATGAAATTGCTGAGAAAGTGCGAGAGATTGTCAGTGAGCATGGTCCGCGCGCAGTCGCCACCTACAACGGCACCGTGGCGTTTCAAAATTCAGCACAGTTAGCCTACAGCCGAGCCTTTCATAATGCGCTAGAGTCGCCTTCCTATTATACAAGTGTGACCATCGATCAACCGGCAAAAGTTTTTGTGGGTTCAAGAATCGGTTTTTGGACGGCCGGTAGCCACAGCTTTCACGATTCCGATGTGGTCATGATCATTGGCAATAATCCTTTAGTTTCCCACTATGCGCCGCCAGGCGGTGTCCCATCTGTGAGCCCGGCAGATCAGTTGCGACGAGCGAAAAAGCGTGGACTAAAGCTGATTGTTATCGACCCAAGGCAAAGTGAGCTAGCCAAAAGAGCAGATCTTCACGTGCAAGTTAGGCCGGGAGAAGATGCCACGCTTCTTGCCGGGATGCTAAAAATTATTTTTGCTGAAGGCCTTTATGACGCCGAATTTTGCGAGGCCCACGTGGGTGGTTTGGCAGAACTCAAAGCAGAAGTCGAAGCTTTTGACCTTGAGATGGTATCTGACCGCACCGGCGTCCCAAAAGACACCATTATCGAGGCTGCTCGCTTATTCAGCGCTGGACCAAGGGGGTCGGCGATCACGGGTACCGGTCCGGAAATGGGTGCCCACCCGAATCTGACCCAACACCTGGTCGCTTCGTTAAACATAGTTTGTGGTCGTTTTTATAGAGCTGGGGATCAGATTCCCAACCCAGGAATGTTAGCCCCGCCAGCGCCCAAAGTTGCGCAAGTTGCAGAAGTACCCCTTGCTTGGGGCCGAGGCGTGCGTTGTCGAGTTAATCCGGAACTCGGTGAGCTGAGGCTAGGATCTTCCAAGGAAATGCCAACAGCACAATTGGCCGATGAGATATTGGCCCCCGGGGAAGGTCAGGTAAAAGTATTGTTTGTCATTGCAGGTAATCCGCTGATGGCTTGGCCTGACCAAGAAAAAGCCCTCGCTGCCATGAAGTCGTTGGACCTCCTAGTGTGTATTGACCCGTATTTTTCAGAAACGGCCGAGATGGCGCACTTTGTTCTGCCACCAAAGTTAACCTTAGAGCGAGAAGATGTGACGCTGTTGTCGGATGCTTGGTATGAAAAACCTTACAGTCAGTATACGAAAGCCGTCATAGAGACAGAGCATGACGTCATTGAAGAGTGGGAACTCTATTGGGCGATTGCTGATCGGTTAAACCTGGAGGTGACCATCGGCCGGACGCCGATTCCAAATCAACCGAAACCTAGCAAGTTCGATCTTTTAAAAGCCATTACCGCGGGCTCCAGAGTCGATTTGCAATGGTTACGAGAGCATCCCGGTGGGCATATCTTTGATGATGTAGACGTCGTGGTAGAGCCCGGCCTCGAGGGGACTCAGGCGCGGTTAAAATTATATCCTGAGGGTGTTGATCAAGAGTTCGCCGCGCTAAAAGACACGGTTGGCGGCACAGCTGATTACCCCCACGTATTGATCGGCTTTAGAAGCAAATATGTGCTGAATTCATTCGGACATAACTTGCCGGCGCTGAAGAAAAAAAGCGGCAGCACGAATCCAGCGCACCTGCATCCGGATGATTTGGCGGCGCTTGAAATCGAGGATGACGAGGAAGTCTCGATTCAGTCGGCTTATGGGCAAATTCAAGCGATCGTCAAAGCCGACACTAAAATCAAACCCGGAGTGGTCGCGATGCATCACTGTTGGGGTCTGT